>Ga0247734_1000251_pt1 | contig 48041 bp, 46 predicted proteins | sample UWRJL103311B2_FD_180933 | JGI IMG/M metagenome (GOLD analysis project Ga0247734, IMG submission 180933) | Plant litter microbial communities from Arlington Agricultural Research Station in Wisconsin, United States - UWRJ-L103-311B-2 | ecosystem: Environmental > Terrestrial > Plant litter >...
CACTGGACCCTGGCTGGGCCTGGGCCTGGCCATCTCTTTTGGCTTTTGGCTTTTGGCTTTTGGCTTTTGGTTTCTCGTTTCTCGTTTCTCGTTTCTTTTCTTCCCGCTTTAGGCCCCGTCCCCTTTAGGTTATGAATTATGATGTATTATTATTGATTTTCATACAAGTTTGATGGTTGGGTATTTTATATATATTTTTATATATACAGTAATAATAAATCGACAACAGACGCTATAGCGAGCGAACTTATATACCGATGAGAAGTGTTCGGCGGTCTGAATTGGTTGGTACGTAGCAAAAAGCACTTGTAAGTCAGTCGTCTGTATGTCTGTATGTCCGTACACTCTGACTCGTGAGGGAATTATACTCTTAAGCCATTGGTGGTTCTGGTGGGATTAATAATCCCTCCCTCCTCTTAACCAAAAGATTTTCCCAACACGTATTTTAGCCGGCACTTCGCTATGTATTACAAAGTATAAGGCTGGCTAGGTGGTTGGAGCGTTTCTAGGGGCTGCTTTGGCGTGGGTTGGGTTTTTTAAAGTCGCTCAGGGCTAGCTAGGTAGGTAGGTAGTATAGGGGCTCTCAGGGCTTTACTATGCTAAGTACTATAGTGCCCATTGTTAAGTTTGCATTAACGCTTGATTAACGGCGGTTGTTTATCTTACTTTTATTCGGCACGTACTTCTTATTGTATTGTACTACTGTTCATACTTCAGCTACTTGCTATATTTTGTTTAAATCCATAAACTCAGTGCAATAGCCGGTTTTTACAATAGTGATTGATTCAATGAAATCAACAAAACCCAAGAGATGAAACGAGAATGCAGATAGGAAACTATCTTCAAACAGCTATACACCAAGCACTCAGCACTACTACACACTTCGAAGTAGCTACAAGAGGCACGATAACACCAACTATACTACTGCGTAGCCACTAGCAACCCGCCGTGCTGTAGCATCTGATAGCATCTACTGTAATAGCTTGAATAATCCTGACTTTAGGTTTGCAGCGGCCGCGGGCTCGCCTATTATGTCTACTCAACGTGCCCCGGACCTACTCAAAAACGTAACTCCTTCTACCCCCCTATGCTGCTATCTGGGAAGGACGAAACGACTTACAAGGAACTATAGCAGCTAGCTCACAGTAGATAAGTACTAAAAAGGCGGAGAAAAGTCGAGACCACGACCCCTAAAAATTACAACCCCTTTAAAAGCGTGTCGTCATCATAGTGAAAGAAAGATCCAGGGGGGAGGAGAAAGGAGGGTACGGTACGGTTCGGCAGGGGTGAAGCGAGAAAATAGCCTGTCAGCACGAAGTCACGTTTCAAGGGCCGTCCGGCTTATCAACAAGACGGTACAACACCTATATAGTATTATATAAGCCTTATCTCCCATCTTATTCCCATCACCTAGATAACTTGTTCAGTTTTAAAAAAAACTCTAAGTGGGGGCTTCTGATCAAAGGTGTAGATTTAGATTTACTAATACTTCATGTAGGCCCAACTACTTGTGAGCGAAGAAACCCTCTAGTCACGGACAGGAAAATTCAAAACTCCCCAATACCTTGTACGTATAGCCTCAAATATTCATAAAGTAAAGTAAGAGAGTTTACTTTCATTAAACTCGCACCGGGATCCTTACAATTGCCTGATATTTCGTAGAGGCCCAAACACTATGAAGCGAAGAGAACCCTTTAGATCAAGGGTGTGTAATCTCAGACTCACTACGCCGACTTCCGTAATGATAAAAAGTGAGAACATCATTATCACCGACTCCAGCAACATAACACCCCACGCACGGCCAATCTCCTATCATACGGAGGTGCGTACGAAGTACAGTATGTTCTGCAGGGCATTAAACCAGTAAAACCCCTTAACCCAGAACCGGGAAAACAAGAAGTCGGGATGCAACATGGAAGCCCGGCAAGATACAGATATCATGCAGAACAGATGCTCCAATCATCCCAAATCCACATAGCCGAGCCACAGGTATGATGGATTACCTCATTGTTTCTTATATCTCTTGCCTCTCTCCCTCCCTCGCATTCCTCGTCGTATCTCGTCTAGTATGTACTCCGAAATGAATCCCACCCCCTCTCCCTCGTAATTTGATTTAGTTGCCGCGTATATGTGAAAGGGTATAGTAGAAAAAGAAGTGCGTCACACAGCTCGCCACAGTCGGCTCGCATATGCCCCTTCCCCACGCCGACAAAGAAAATTCCTTGTGTGCAAGCTCGGCACGGCAAAACTTCCACACTTTCGTTAGCACACCATTAGAGAGGCCTAACTGTACGGGAGTATACTTCCCAAAGACATGCAGGGTCCGTCCCCGAAAAATCGGTGAGCCGTGCCGTGCTGCTGTGCCATTATCTTACCTTAACGAAAACCCCACCGCTCCCCTTTTCTATAGCTTCCGGAAAAGCCGAGCGTGCCGAAAAAGAGGCAAGTTACCCGGTAGGTAGACTCACTCACTTTAAAAAAGGTCCTCGATTGGAGATCACGGGTTGCGGCATTTGAGCATGTCTCTCGGTCGGAATTTCTCCTTTTACCTCTCTTTAGCGCCTGGTATTCTCGCCAGGCGCATGCTTTTGTCGCTTATTGTGTTGTTGTTGAGGTATGCGAGAGGAGAGTGTAGCCCCTTTCTAAGCGAAAATCAGGTGGGGGCAGTTTGGAGGTTAGAGTTTGGAATGATTGAACATTGTTGTCGTTCCTGCTACCCTGTTTTCCCCTTTTCTTAAAATCCTTGGTGAAAATTGTTATTTGATTCTGCAAGTTAGTACACGTCTCTTTTGCACGGCCTTCACGAAGAAGGGTGATGATCTGAGCCAATCCGACATCTAGCACGGCTAGAAAGACCAGGAATGATTGTTGATGAAACCCACAAGATATGACAGCCACCAAGTGATAGAAGACATGAGCAAGGAGCTTAAGCTACAAATCAATGCCAGCTCGATTCTCAGCAGCCTCGTGGTGGTGATATTCCACATCCGGCCCGAGCGATCGGACACCTAAACTTGTCCGGCAACTTCCGCTCCAAGTCCTGTAAACAGTAAATCACGACTCACAACACCGTGCATTGACGGAAATGACAAAACAAAGGCCTCGAAAAAAGAACTGAGGCTGGTGAGACAGTAATTAAGGGCTGATTGGGACTAGTGGAAGTAAATGAAGATCAAAATATGCCATGGAAATGATTTGCGTAAACAGATGATCACCGATTCAATAGTCTATTTTCATGACTAGGATCATACCTGAATGGAATCATCTTTGGCAGTTACAAATCTAGCTTCCTATATTGCCTCTTCTTTTCGATCACGACCTGGTCGCAATAAGTCCGAGTAGTATGAATATTCGATAAATATTTCGTTGAGGAATTTCGCCTTGTACATTTTAGTTAGTCTATCACACTGCAATTGACTGGGCCAAAACATCATTTGTGATCTTCATATTCATTAAACTACATGTATTTTCGCCCAAGAGCTTTACCTCATCTTTTATGGAGCTTTGAAGATATTCTCCCTCATATGTGTTTATCAATTCTTATGTATTGGGGACTAGGCTACGTTGTATTCATGCAATAAATGAGTCAAGTTATAGTTCCTGCCAAATCATCTTTCCCAATACTACTAAGTCCTTACTCGCAACCTCTGCCAAGTTTCACTCCTGTCGCTTCTCTTCAGCATCCTTTGTTAGCTTCACTACTCGTACCATTTCCAAGGCTACCGTATAGGGTCATCCATGGCATATAATTCTCCCAAATGGCTGATCTGGGAGTCTTCGACTCCTTCGGGCGCCATCCACCATGTGGAGACTTCTCTCAGTCTTCATTCCCTGCGGACTCATCTAGTAGCATCTCCCCACGTTCCCTCAAGTACCAGGAAGCTTCTTTTCGGTCTCTCCAGAATTAGCCCCAAACACGTAGCCATCTAGAGGTACCAGTGTTTTTACTCTCCAGGATTTGAGTAGTGGTACTTCTTCTCCATCTCATGATGTGTGGCGTTATGTTCTTGATGGTTGCGGTGGCCATCTTTTCGGGTTATCTCGATGAGGTGTTTCCCCTCAACAAACGAACTTCACCATCGATCTCACTCTTAGCTGTTTCTTCTGCTTCGTCTTCTTATGTCTCTTTATCGGATAAAAGTGGTTTAGGAATTCACATCCGCATACAAGTCAGGAAGCTTGCCGGTATTCTTCTCATATCAAAATAGCCAGCTGGGCCAGCTTGGACCACACCACCCGCTACCTTATAAGGCATGTTTAAGATTATCATAAGATTCGCCTGCTTCTCCTCTCAAACCAAGTGTGCATACATTAGTCCCCTGGGCGTGTCTGTATTTTGGTTGCTATGGTCCGGGCGCTTAAAGGGGTCTCACGCTTGAGTGGGAGGAGTCCCAGTGATCATCTGTGGCTGCTTCAAACCTAGGAGGACCGCAGTAGAGAATTAATTTCACCGAGTAGCCTTGAGTCAACGGGAAATTTGCGAATTTTCTGAACTTTGTGGCGATCTTGAGCTTCTTTTTTGTCTTGGTCATCTGTGTTTCCGATGAACCGTGTTGTTCGTTGGTGAGGAAGATTGCAATTCAAAAGATCGTCATTTTGTTGATCCAGGATTGGCTGCTATATCTTTGGATCTCATCGAGTTGTACTCTGGGGCGTATTGGTAGCCTGACTGTGTGAGTTGATGTTTTTTCGGCCATTTTACTAGATTCATCAGTCAAGCTCGGTCGGCATTGAGTGGATAGAATACAAAGAAATGAATTTGATGGCATCCGTGCATGTGGTTTGGGAACTCATTAGGATTCCAAATTTTGATTTGGCCGGTTCGTACTCCGTCAAGCCAATTTTTCGTCCCGTCCATCTAAGTGGTGGTCGCCATACTATCAGGTACCGCTCCCCCTACTCGCTGTCATTTGGTCTCTGTACTCCTCATTTCATGGGCTGTCCTGTTCCGACTGCGCTTTTCCTCGGCTTCCTGGACTGCAAGCTGCGTAGCAAGTATCTCCTCCAAAGTCTTTACCATCTAAGCTCTCTTCCTTAATTTTCGGACACCGGTTTTGGCAACTCGCTCTTCTTTCTCTCGCTTCAGTTCTTCCTGTGGTTCTTTTCTTCCGCTCCCGCTAAATTTAGTTGACTTTGTCTTTCTGTTTCAGCTTGCCTTAACGCTCCTCCCGCTTCCTTAACTTTTGCCAAATATTCGATATTAGAGTTATCATCAGATGACGAGTCGTCGTATCTTTTGCATGGTTACTCCATATGTAGTGCCAAGGAAGTTTTGAAGCCGTAAGTTTCTGGGTTGGTTAGCACTTAAGTAAGCTGATAATTAGGAAAGAATGTTAATTGATTGAAGGCGAGTCTTCTTGGAATAAGTAGCTGTATGTAGCAATAATGGTGAACATAGTGTATGCAAATTGAAACTAAATTCGCTTGTGGATGTTGTGTTCTGCCACCAAAGACGGGGCTGTTCATTCACTAAGGCAGTCCATCATGGCTTCCATGCCACAGTGATATCAACTGGCCTTTATGGAGAATATTTAAGACAGACCGAATCAAAGCGATAACTGATGTATAGTTTGTTTACAAAAGCCATTTCAAAATATATTAACTAGAGCTGGATCAATAGAAGGTATAATGTGTCAATACATAGTAAATGAAAATCTTTTCTCAGGGAAGCTAGGTTAGCTACAATGAAAGCTACAGCATCTGGCCCTTAATAAAGTTAAAAAGAAAAAGGAAGAAAAATCCATATCGAAAACTAGTGCATCAGCTAAAAGTTTTGATGTTTGGCGACGACTTCAGAGTTTTCCAGATTGATCATTCAGATACTGCCACTATTCTCCATCTATAAAATAGTTTCCGGCTTCATGAACGTATTAATACAACCAATCAGGTACCATAATTAAGTAATTTGTACTAGAAGGTAGGAGATATAGGACCAGTTCGAGGCGGCATCACTGATTCTCCTGTAGGGGAAACTGTTGTCTTGCCCAATAGATCCAAAGTCAACCTCAAATTATGGATCAAATCAACAACTAAAAACGATATCCTCTCTGATCTTTCGGGCATATTCTATACCAATGGATGCCTTTTTTCACTGCCGCGAATTCTTAGACCGTGTTTTAGGATTTCGATACGTAAATATATCAACACTGCCGACCTCACGTCAAGTTCGTAAACTGCTTAAGTTACCTGGCTGATTTGAAGCCCTTAGCCAGCAGAATTTCTATTATCTTGCCTTAATCCTCATTATTGCATAGTGGGAAACTGCATACGCCTCTACTTACCTTGGAGTCTTTTCCAAATTAAATAATGACGCTAGTTCGTTGCTCGTGGCGTGCTGTTAACACTCAAGTTTCAGCTCTTCTATAATATGTACGTGGTAAAGTTAAATGATATAAAGCCCAAAAGAAAGGCGTACCCTCTCAACTCCGCATCCTTCAAACCTGGGCCGAGACGTACAAGCAACTCTACAAGTTCATCAACATTCTTCTGTGTGTCTCAATCAAGTCTGTTTTGATGAAAGGCTAGTAATACGTTCACTGACAAGCATCATCGTCTGCTTCACAACGATGGTTCTCCCCCAACTCTCTGCTAGCCTGATCCTTTCCCTCTGTCTCTTATCTTCATTCACATCCACTTCCTCGTCCTCGTCCTCGTCCTCTTGCGCTCGATTGTTCTCATTGGCTTCTCTACACCTCGGTATCTTCGTTGCCTTACCCCTAGAGGATTTGTGCTCAGAGAATGCTAGAGATTCCTCAGTCAACCCCGCATACTTACGAGATGCCACATCGTTCATTATTTGCCATTACGGTGGTTGTTTTTGGGGAACACCCTAATCCCTCCTGCGTAGTTTATAGCTTGCTATTTAAGGCTGAGCCGGTGTCCATTTGTTCTGATACGGAAAATGGGAAACCGAAATGAATGATAGTATAGCTATTTGGTGTTCCGTAGAACGTTCATAGATTTGCGGAGTTGGATTCGCAACTGTGCTTTCATGGTGCTTGTGTACTTTTGAGGTGGCGTGTTTGTACAAAAGAATATAGTCAAATATCTACAAACCTCGACAGCAGCAGTCAGAGGCACTGCCCCAGAATTCATCGTGGCAGTTATCAGCAAAGAAAACAGCAAGGACTTGGATGCTAACGAAGCTACACAGGAACCATAAGAGGATGTGGAGTCAGCTCATGTACCATACGGGACAGTCAGTTTCAGTTGTCTTGACATTCTGTACAGATGAGAGTGTCCCGATACTTCTCGAGCCAATATCCCGTGTGCTACAAGACCCCAAACATCACAACACATTTGGAAGAACAGAGGGCCTAATATGGAGGTACAAGCAGTCAAGGGGGTTGGTTGAAGGTTTTGCAAGCACCTAGAAATATATTGGATCAACAATTGAATGTTGTTGACATGAGTATGAAGCCAGAGAGCAAGGAAATTCCACTAGAATTGAGGATACTCCTTTATATGAGGAATTGAAACATCCTCAGAGTGCTAGACGGCTGGAGGCGGATGAACATATGGTAGAGGAGACCTTTAATAAGGCGCCATTTTCACCTATCTCTCAACTTACAAAACCTGTAGCGCAATACTGGTACTAAAGAATTGCTTTTGGCACCTACGTAGAATCACTCCAATTATGCCTTGCATATTTTCTCCCATCCTTTAACGCCTAGAATGCCTCACGCTAACAATTGATAGCAAACCATTGACTTTTCAAGTCTCAACCCTCAACTTCTCCACCCCAATCCCCAAACCATCTTCCCCTTCATCATCTTCTTCAATCTTCCCCACCATTCCCCTCTCCCAAAGTTGCTTTCCAGTTAGGAGCACTGTGGCCTCCTTCCCTCTATTTCGCTTCTTCTCCGCAATTTCCTCTTCCTTCTCCTCTCTTTCCCTCTCCTCCTCCATTTCCTTCCGAAAGTCTTCTCTCCACTTCATAAACGTCTCTGGATTAACCGGCGTCCCATGGAACTTCTTGTTCTCCTCTCGCTCAGCAGCCAAAACCTTTTCTTCGTGTATCTTTCGCGCATCTTCTTGCCTTGAAATTATCAATTGTTCGGCGTTATCTTTCAGGGTTGATATCAGTGCGAATATCATCGCCATTCCGAGGTTCTCTTCTATTGACTCGGTGAGACTGGCCAGTAGCTCATCTCTGTCTGCTGCGAGGTTGAAAAACTGATGTGCCGCAGCATTTGGTGGTGGGAAAAGATCTAGTATCGGTGCTTCATCGGGATACGCTTCTGGATATGTGACCTTTAGGACCATGATAGGGGGTTCTGATTCGTCGCCATCGTCGTTCGTGACATCTAGGAGGATTGAAATGCGGTACTCTGTCTCTGATATATCTATTTGGTGTTAAAATATGCTTAATGGATGGTTTTTTTATTTTATCTTCTGTTGGCACGGGATTGTTGTCGCGGAACTGACCTTGGATTTCATCTGGGAAGATACTATCCAGAACCTCCCTCTCCTCTATTTGCTCTTCTCGGCCCATTGTATATAGGTGAACATATTCTGGGGATGTTTATTTAGTGAAGCTTGTGTTTGTGAAGGAGGGGTTCCCAGATTGGTTTAGCGCCGATGTGAAAAAGCTGCGATAAGAAACTTCCCAAAACTTTTTTGATTTCTCGATTTCCTGAGCTTCAACAGCAACAATGCCTTCTGCCGACGCACCAAAAAGTTCTATGAATGGGACAAAGAGAAAGGGAGGCCCCGTCAAGGAACCTCACGTAAAGAAACCCAAGAAGGCAAAGGTTGCAGATGCACCAGAACCAGTGGTGAAGAAAGGGAAATCCAAGTCGAAGCTGGTAACAAAGGTTACAAAATCAAGCAGCGACAATGATGATGATTCAGACGCCTCGAATGCTGATGGAGGAGTTCCTATAATTGAAAAGGCTGCCGGGGCTATGGATATTGATTCAGATGACGAGGAAGATGAAGACATTCCTACAGCGGAAGACGGTTTACACCCTGAGCGCGCCAAGGTGGTGAATCAGAACAGTAAGCCATTTATATTCTTGCATGACCATTCTAACGCATTTTAAGGTCAATCCTCTAAAGAAGCGCATGCAAAACAGAAGCAATTGGCCAACGAACGGAAAGCAGCGAAGCCATTGGCAGATTCTGTTGCCCGAACCAAGAAGCTGTGGGAACGCCTACGCAGAAAGTCTCACGTTCCATCTGAGGAGAGGAAGAAGTTAGTTGCGGAGTTGTTCGAGATTATCACTGGAAATATTAAAGAATACGTTTTGAAGCATGACAGTGTCAGAGTTGTGCAGACCGCTCTCAAATATGCCAACGCTGAGCAGAAGAGGATGATCGCCAAGGAGCTGCAAGGTACATACCGACAACTCGCCGAGAGTAGATACGCAAAATTTTTGATAGGCAAGCTGCTAGTGCAAGGAGATGAAGAGATTCGAGATATCATTGTGCCTGAATTCTTTGGTCATGTCCGCAGACTCATTAAACACCCCGAAGCTTCCTGGATTCTGGACGATGTCTACAGAGGTGTTGCTACAAAACAGCAGAAAGCTATCCTACTACGAGAATGGTACGGAGCCGAGTTTGCTCTGTTCCAGAAAGAGAGTACCGAGAATGTCACATCAGACCTTTCCGAAATCTTAGCTGCTGATGCAGGCAAAAGAGCTCCTATCATGCGTTATCTCCAAGAACTTATCAACCATCTGATCCAGAAGAAGCTGACAGGTTTCACTCTTCTCCACGATGCTATGCTCCAGTACTTCCTGAATGCCAAACCTGGTACCGAAGAAATTACCGATTTCATCGAGATCATCAAAGGTGATGAGGAGGGCGATCTAATGAAGAACCTAGCATTCACAAAATCCGGCGCAAGGGTAGTTTCTCTCACCCTCGCTTACGGAACCGCAAAAGACCGCAAGCACATTCTCAAAACCTATAAAGATCTCATGCAAACTATGGCAGCTGATCCAAACGCCCACATTATCATCTTGACTGCTTACGAAGTTATCGATGATACCGTACTCACTTCAAAATCTATCTTTCCAGAACTTCTCAGCAAGGATGCTGACAAGCAAGTCGAGAATATCGTTCTCGCTGCTAACGATATCAATGCTCGTACAACACTTCTTTACCTTTTCCAGGGCCGCTCGAAAGCTCTCTTCCCGGCATCTCTCGCCTCGGACCTTGAGGTGTTGGCTGAAATCGACACAGTCCGCACTACCACTAGTAAAAAGGATCCAGAAACCAGACGTAGTGAACTTGCCAAGCAACTGTCCCCATACCTCCTTAAAGCCATCGCCACAAATGCAGCAGATCTCGTAGCCACGTCGTTTGGCTGTCTGCTCATCACAGAAGTTCTCTTCGGGGCTGAAGGCGATAAATCTCAGGCTTTAGTTGCAGTTGCCGAAGCAGCAGCCGGATATCCAAAATTAGTCGAGATAGAACCAGTAGTCGAAGCCGACGATGCCATGGAAGGACTCGAGGGTCCAGTTGCTCACATGGGATCCACAGCACATGGAGGCCGGATGCTAAAATCCCTGATTGCAGGTGGGCGATTCGATCCTGCTAGCAAGACTATCATACCAGTGTCTCCCCCTCTCGATTTTGCGAATATACTGTATCCACATATCAAAGAGCACCTTGTGGATTGGGCTACCTGTTCTAGTTCGTTCGTCGTATTGGCTCTTTTGGAGACGAAGTTCGATAAGAAGGATGAAGTACTCGCTACACTAAAGAAGAACAAGAAGGCATTACAAAATGCAGCTACTGAAGAGACGGTTGAACAGCAGTCAAGAAGGGAAGAGTTAGCGGCTTTGAAAGCAGACGAGGGCAAAGAAGGGAAAGCGGTCAAGAAGGGAAAGAAGAAGCCTGTAAAAGTTTTCGAGGTTGGCAATGCAGGTTCGAGATTATTGTTGAAGCTACTATGATAGATTTAATTGAAAGTATACCCAAACCTATTCTTGCTTTCAAGTTTTGCATGTCAAAGGTCTTTATTTGGTTGATTGGATCATACAGGAAAGTTTGTCTCCGCACTTGGACTTGGTCAGCATGATTGATAGCCTATCAGCAATATGCGTTAGCGAGATCGCCTAAAAGTGCATCCTCTCTGAACTATTTATTCTATGGGATCTTGCTAGTTTCCCTCTATCTACATTAACTAGATTACAATACTCTTTTTTGGGCGCGGTGCTCTATATAAACCCTCCCTAAGTTTACGCAGTCATACTTTCTTCTCTTCTGGATCTTGACTGTTGCACCACATAAGCAATGCGTTAAATAGGCAACAGGCAACAGGCAACATCTCAATATCGCCCCAGATCTTCTTTCTCTAGCTTCACATCCGGTTCCGTCTTCGAACCCATCTCCTTTGGCGACCTGTAAGAAGTCAATTCAATAGTCACATTCCTTCGACAATGACGATGGTTGAAGAAACCGAACAATCGGTCCTTAGCGACCTCCAAAAATGTCTCCAAGCCGGAGTCGCCAACGGTGTCCCTGGAATTTCAGCCCACATATCATCTTCAAAAGGAGCTCTGTTCAGTAGTGTCTTCGGTTTTACAAATATTCAGAACCAATGGCCTCTCGCTTCTGTTTCTCTGGGCCCCCAGCATGTATTTGGGATCGGGAGTATATCAAAAGTATTCATGAGCCTCATAACTCTCCAACTAGTTGACGAGAAGAAACTGGCTCTTGATGACTCTGTAGATAAATATCTTGTGGCTTCGGTGCTCCTAGGAATTCCTAACGCTGGAAAAGCCACTATTGCACAGTTGTTGAATCATACAAGCGGAATTCCCAGTTGGGAAGATGATCCGAAATGGATTATCGAAGGGCGAGGGAAAAGTCTTGATCCAGAAAAAGTGTGGGGTAAAACCGATACATTGGATTACATTCGCTATGAGAATAGCTGTCCAGCCAGATATCTGGAAAAGTGTATTGGAAGAATAAGAAGTGACTATACTGCTGGGCTGCGTTCTGAACTTATGTCTGAGCGGCAGCGTGCTGTCATCATCTACTTGATAGACAAGGTATCTGGGTTCGTCTACCATGAAACCAACGCCAATAGAGTTGGGGAATCATTCGATTGGTGTGCTTTAAACTCGGAGAATATCACACTTCATGAACCCCAGACCATTGAGCTCATTGTTGGAGCTCTCAACATCAAAACTCAAGTTGATGCTCAAGTATACAAGAATTTTAAAATATTCATGCGGACGGCAAATCGCTCTGGGGATGAAGTCTTTGACCGCATCTCTGTAAGTTTGCAACTGACCACCCGCTCCAAAGCCTCACCTCACTAACCTCGAATAGGCCAAAGATCTGAATAATTTTCTAGCAACCTATATGCCGAAACTCACACCACAAATATTCGGTACTTACCAAAATGAATACCTCACCAAACCACCACCCATTCCCAAACCCGGCAAATACTCCTACTCAAACACCAATTTCACGCTTCTCGGTCTCATCGTCGAAGTCATTACATCCTCCTCCGCTGTCTCTCAAATACGTAAACGTATTCTGACACCTTTGAACTTACGCCGAACCTGGATGGAGGGATTCGAGCAAAATCCTCATCCCGATCTGAACATCATACCAAGTAGATACCATTGGGCAACTCCAACATTCCAATCCACAGCCGGAATTTGTCCACTTTTTACACATCCAGAATCACGCCCAGATCTGATTGATGCTTCCCTTTCTAACATGTCCGTGGAATGGACAGCTGGTGGCTACCTCTCCCACCCCTCTGATCTCACAGCTCTTGGTCTTGCAATCCGGGACAAAGATCCACGCATCATCTCGCCGGACTCTTGGGATTTCATGCATAACTTCATATCAGAGGGACCAAATTCATCTATTGAAATCGGCCATGGGATATTTCGCATCAAGGAATGCGACATGAAATGGTTGGGCCATGATGGAAGTGTGTTGGGCTTTGCGGGAAGTTTGTTTTGGGCTGAGGAAGGAGATGTCGTGGGGAGTGTATTGGGAAATGTTGGTACTATGCACGCGGGGATGGTGACCAGTGCAGTTAGTGTGGCATTCACAGAGGATTTTTTGGGACTGGTTGTTAAGTTGGGAAAGCTACACGAAAATTAGCCTCAATTTATTTGAAGAAGCTACAGGGTCCACAATTTGGCGAAATTTGGTGTCTTTTAAGCGGGGCATTTACAGCGTGGTCAAGCTGGACTTCTGATACTATTCCCATTTCCACCTTTGTAGTTGATATTTGTCCTTCTATGAAAGGACACAATGATCACTACACTTCCACTGAATCTACGATCACTTCTGTGAGAATTTTAAGCATTGACATTTGTGTATATGAGAAATTTTAAAATGCTCTAATAATATATATAGTCAGAAGTGATTGTAAGCCAAATTCCTGCTAGGGGGCATGAGATTAAGAATGGCTAAGCTTACTCTTCGAATAATTTTTCTATAGTGTTCGTTCCCTACCGGGACTTATGGGGATCATTATTCTCTCCAGGTGGAATTCAGGCAGTGTAGACAGCTTACCACTTTCTTATATTAAATTGAACAGAAAATTAACGAGGCCAAAAGGGTTCCAAAATGTATAGGATCTATTTGTATTGATTCGCTTGTTCTGCTTCTCATAATTAGACTATACTGGATACTTTAACCTGATCTATATGAGCTACAGTTGCCTATGAGAGAGTCAGACTGCATAAATATATCACCTGTAAGTATTAACTTGCAAACCAGCACTCGATTGAAAGAAATATGTTCTCTTTTCCCTGATAAGCACCATAGCTGCAAAGTGCAGTTCTGATCACGTCCAGTCTTTGCTGAAAACTAATCAAACAGACACCTTGTTTTACACAGGATATAACAAGACAGATCTCTTCCAGCCGAATCTCAACCGTATTGAGTTGTCTTTTCGGTTCCTGGAAGGTATGAAGCCGCGTCTGCGAGCTGAGATTGTTGGTCAAGCCTATAGCTAGTAACCGTTAGATTGTATTGGATCGTTTGGTCATTGTCTTCAATAACCATCCATGTAGATTAGCTCCCACCACAGATTGAGCCTTTCCCGTAATCGGACTGTCATCATCAGAGTCCAGATTATCTATCCACTCGTGTTCACGGATAGTTCTCTCCGCGACAGGAAAGCCGTCATCATCACGCATCCAAGCAAAAATGTTCCGAGTCACCATTTCAGAACAATCGTCATCCTCGTTATCAAGATTATCATAAGGGACGGAGATGCTGCCCTTTGTTGGCTGGCCATACTTGGGGCGTAAGGGCAGTCTAGGAACGTCAGCAGCGGCACGCTGGCCACCACGACAGCGCCAGGTCAAACCTTCGTATTCAAGGCCATGATCTGTGTCGCATCGTGCGTGTTGACGAACATCAATATTGGTGTCTCTTATCGCTGTAGAACCGAATGGACGGAATGGAAAGAGCGGAGGTACAGTATAATATTGATCATGGGATAAATACATCAATCGAGATTCGTCAGCACGCGACAGTTCTTCTGTGCCAAGAGGCAGTGATGTTACAGGCTCTTGTATAAAGGACATAAGCGTTCCAGTCCATGCTGCCACATGAAGATCGATTTTCCACCATGCTTGACGAGCCTCTTGGAAGGAACGTGCTTGTGCTCCGATGATGAAAGCCCCAAGCCAGAGAAATCCCAGGGTTGGGTCGCGCTTCATCATGACACTTAAGAGGGCTTTTTGGTCCCCCATGATGTTTGAGTCGAGAAACGCGAAGGTCCCCTGCAACCATGCTCCGCAAAGATTACATTCCACCTCAGGTTCGTAGAAGACGCTATTTAGAAGTGCTTTAGTCCCTACTGCGTTACAGCTTAGAGTCAGAAGTCTGTCTAGTTGGTTTAGATTGGCATTCCATATTGAAGTCTTGCAAACCATCTCCTGATTGATTCGTACTTTACGGCTGACTCGAGGGATGGGTAAATGAATATTCCTGTTGTCATATCTAGCTAGAGGGAGAAGTAGTGTCGCGGCCAAAGCAGCATGGCTGAGCTCAGTCACCTGATGGAATTCACAGTAGCTAGAAAGGTAACCTAAGGCGGTGGCAAATGATGCCGCACGATGCTGAGTTGGAGGATGGGAAGGCTTCGTGCCGCGTGAAAGAGTGTAGCTCTGTTCTAATACAAGCTTGGTATACCAGGGTGAGTGGAGAATGATACCCCGATCCGTCTGTATAGATGCATTCCAGCCCCCTTCCGGGGCGAGGACCGCTGACCACCACCGAGCAGCATCATCATCGATATCGCCCAGATCTATAATCGATGTAGATGAGCCGTTGGTGGCCTTTCCAGGTGAATTGGTTTTGTTATCCCATTCGGCCTCGCAACTGCTATATTCAGGTCTAGATGCTCCAGGGAAGATCTCGGCCCACCGTGCAGATAGTATGTAGGACCAGGCAAGTATAAGCAAAGTAATGTGGCAGTCTTCCTCTTCACATTCTCTGGCGAATGCAAATGTGGATTGTCGTAGGTTTGAGATCATGAGAATCGCAGGACGGTCTGACGCGACCGAGACAAAGAATTCCTGATTAAAGGATGGTAAATCGCAAGCTCCCCGCGCGCCTCTCCATGTGGATATCCCCGTTGCAATGACAGTATTTGAAAACGATGTGTCTACCGCAAGGTCTTTTTGGGAAAGAAGGGTAGTTGAGAAATGCTTCCTCAAGCTTCAATCGATGATCCCACCAAGGAAGACGGGTTTTGGTTTCCGCGATTGTCATCTCGTAAAGACTGAACCAAGTGCGATAACCTCTCTCGTACATAGCCTTAAACGCCTGCTTATTGGGACGAACCGCATCCTCCATGGCTTTAAACGAATGCTGCGACTTTGATTCGGCGAGCCATATCTAAGTCTATATTTCTTGTTCATGTGTGTAGTTGGAGGTGTTAAGTATTTTGATTGCGGACAAGGGCTAACCTAACCTTAACGGTAAAGTCCGTGCTCGCGGGAGGCTAAAAAGGTTAAACTTACTGTATACGTTTGCGTTAGCGCTTGCCCATTCACATTAATCGCAAACTTATTTTGATGTATAAAGTGCTGTATGAGCCTAGCACATAGCACTATCTAAATGAAGGAAAGGGGCATGTTCCGGGGTTATTGGTGGAAATTGTAGTCGCACGGCTACCCACCCACCTATATAGTATCTCTTGCTTCTGCACAATTACTACATTTGTTTCTCGCTACCAAACGATAGCTGCATTTGTTTTCTAATAAAAGCATTCAATAAAGTCACTGCGTACCACCGACTGTCTGGTCTAGCATAGTTTCTGATGCATACCAGATGGCGAAATGGGGTCCAAATTTCTTGCCATTCCGGGGCACTATACACTGGTAAGTGAGTACCCTGCCTTGTTTCACATAAGGCTATTTTCGTATTCCAACGATTGGGGCAAGAGAGACCCCCCTTAAGGAGGGCAATTTATATATAATGCTACTAGATTTCCAGCAAAGTTCAGGTGCAATTAGAAGAGACATCATTAGCTCCTAGCCGACGCGATCAACTTGCAACGTATTTACCATTTACCTTGTTTAAGGTACGTTCCCCGGCCATTTTATTTGCCTAGAATGGCATTAACAAAAGTGCAATCAAGAAACCACAATTTATTATATCTGCAAGTTTGGCTACTCTACTGTTTTATTTATTATCAGTTATAACCTCCATTTCAATGTTAGTGGAAGCCTCAAGCCATGCAATATACTTACTAACGAGTGACTAGTGCAATGAAATCTTCCAGTGCTAGAGGGAACTGCTCTGTTTGTGGCCACCAAAATAACGTTCACATACAACAGACCTGTATTGCTAGAGGATGCAAGCAGAATATTAAGGTCTGTGGTGCCTCATATCATTATTGCCTGGCCCAGGATGGCTCAGAACAGCATCAGAATGGCGACGTCGTCTATAGGGAATGCCCTAACCATGGCAGAGAGAGCAAAGCCCAGGATTTTAATCAAATTCCAGTTGTTGGAAAAGATGGGAACGGCAACCTCGTAATTATCAAACAGGGGGCATAGTGATATGCCCCCTAGATTGATATGCAGGAATACATAGGGCTTGCAGAGCAGAAGTTAGGCTTAGTAGGGCAGTTATTGGCAATAGCAAAATCTTTTGCATAGTGACTAGCCTTCTATTTACCTTAGACCTTGTACAGTATTCAGAATCTTGAACTATTACGTCCCATTTAGTAGCTAGTCACAGTTAGTGATTCTGAATATTCCGTTTATCCATTAGGTTTTGGCTGGTGTAATTTTAGAACTGAGTATGCATCTTTCCATAGATCAAATGCATGTTTGTAATTTGCCGTTTGTTTGTAGATATATTGTCAGGAGATAACCTGATTACTCTATTATTGTCATTTTGCATATTTAATATATGACTCTGAACGGGATGATTAAATCAACCCAGCAGCATGTACTGTACAGGGCGTAGTGGTAACACATTTGACTAAATGAACACCCGAAAACCAATATTGTTGGGTTACGAATATTAGCTGTCATTTATCACACCAGTCTCATGTACTTGAGGGAGCTGCATTCTACCAGGGTTCTGTCCACTATAGCATTAAGCTTCTCCCAGAGCTATTGTTCTGTTGCTAGAACGATCAAGCAGATTAACACGGAATAACCTGAAAGGTATCTTTGATGCAAGTTCACTTCTCACTTCTTTTTTCTAACATGTCCTACAGTATCCAGTGTACATTTTTGAGGCATCATATAACTAACATCAAAGAACTGGTAACTTGAAGCGAGGATACTGAAACTATCTGTGCATGCTTGCAATTTATTATACTGTTCCAGGGAATATCTTTACCTTCAGAGTAAAGCCACACTGCATAAACCTTTATTGTACAAGTTTACTTGAACAACCATGAAAACTGTCGTCACCCACCCCAATCACACGTCCTTTGTTGTTTCAACGGAAACTGTATATTTCTTGGCCAGGCACTAACCATGGACATGTGAATAAAATTCCGAAAGTTTATGACTTAAATTTTCTGTCGAGCCATTTTCCCGAAATTTTCATCAACAATACAACTTCCTTCGCCAATACCCTCCTTTTTGCGTGCTTGTTTGACTTTTCAAAAGCAGCAAGGCACAATAGCAAAGTGTTTGGAATTTTACTATTTATTTGAAGTCTGCAGTCAGAGAAATGAATCTGGAAGGCATGGCAAATATAGAGTATTGGCGGGGAGGATCTGGGGATATCCCTGGTGCTATAGGTATATGCTCCCTCGCCCCTCTGTTTCTTTGCATGATTTGCTCTGGTTTTGGTAAGACTAACATTAAGCAGATGGTGATGATGATGTATTTTCTCCTGCAGCTGACAAGCCTTTCCCATGTACCTCTTCCTTGATGGAGCATCAGAACCAAGCTGACACCAAAGCATCACCTGAATTCCTCATTTATCAAGATGACAACGAAGAAGGAGAGGAGGAAAATGATTCAGAATTTGTTCCCTACGTTCCTCCAAATACTCCTGGGGCCAACTCTGGAATTCGTTCTGCGATCTATCATACAAAACATGATATATATATGGCCTACGTTGACCACCATTTGGCTCCTGAGATCAAACCAATCTCAAGACATGAACTCATAGGCTCTGATCTTTCTGATTTTCGTTCTGAGCTTCATGATCATGACAGTTACTTCGAGACGCAATTGACTACCGATGCAGAAGGACAAGATGATCTTAAGATATTCTTTGAGGAGGACAAAGAGAACTATTGCCCAATCACCAAAAGCAAGGCTAGCAAACCACAAGGTGCAAGTTCAGGAAGACAGGTTTTGGGGGAAGTTTTCTTGGGTGATGACAAAGAGAATCTCTACTCTGGTGGCATGGGGCATCAAAGTGCACACGATGGTTGGGGCGGAGGAAAGCGATCACTGTTAAAGGAAATGATTGGCTTTTTGGAGGGTGTTGATGTCTTTGGTTATGATAATTGAGAATTTGGTATCTCTCGCAGAATGCGTCGGGGGTTTATTTGGGGGAGTTTTAGGATGGCGTTGTATTTTATCGTGCTCTGGAGGTTGGATTTTTCTGTGATTCGCACAAGAAGCTTAGGAAAGGGGATTAGAAACTAACCAAGTAGTGGATAGATAGATAGGTGATTTCTTTTTACAAAATAATCAGTCGCTCCTCACAATCATGAAATGGAAATATTTCTGATATTATTGTGGAAGATTCCTATATCAATCAATCCTAGAAGCATCTTCGCTGAACCGTCTAAGAGCTCTGATTACTCTTCCTCCTCGCCCTATGTCAAAATGTACTCCCTCTATAGTCCATAATCCCAAATCTCCAGGATCACGGGTCTGAAAAGACAGCGACACCATTGCCAATCAAAAAACGCTTATCCTACATTATTGCAGGCAGGTTTTGAGATCCTCTGGCGCTAGTTTTATTCTCGCGCGAAGCTTGTGATCTACCGGCCATGGAAACAAATAAGGGCTGGTAGACGAGAGGTGTGTCTGTTCGAAGCGCTGTTTGGAGAAGGGGGCCAGAAAGCCAGAGAGAAGAATGAATAAGGAATGACAGCTCAACTTTGGGCGTTGACCAACGGTACATTTCGAAGCTTGGGTGACAAAGATTTTGTTTGAGCTGGAATGTATAATTGTTTTATATACACCAGGATATAATTTAACAGGTTGATTCTTTTGAGCTTACCATGACTCCCCAAACTCCGGATATGCCGTGATAATGCTGAAATCAGTGGATATAGGAGACTTTAGGCCCCAGTCATTGCTTCGTCTTCGCTACTCGCATCGTCATCTTCCCAATCATCACCATCCTCTTCCTCTCCCTCAGCCACACCACCGAGCTCCTTGTTCAGTACAGCAAGCAGCTCTTTCGCATGCTCGCCCAGTCTCTCATCCTCGTAGTCCTGTTGGTCAAATAGTCTCAAACTATGCTGCAACCACTGCCGACTTGAGATCCACGATATCCTCCAGCCCTCCCCATCTTCATCTTCCTTGATCTCTCCCCCTTTCTGCTTCTCACCCATAATATATAAGCCCCAACCACCTAGATACCAAACTTCTACACTCCCATCATCCTCACCCACCAACCTTTCCAGGACCTCAATTGCTTCCGTATCCATATCTGCCTCCATCAAAAGTCTCGCGAGACTAACTCTGGATGGGAAGTCTGGAACAATCTCATTCTCTGGCTCCAAATTTACCCATAGCTCCAAGCTCCTCTTCAACGCACTCCTCGCTTCTTCCATCCTCTGCTGACTAATCCTAACATTCGCCAATGTTTGTAATGGCTCCGGGTATGCAGGTGCAACCATCGTCGCTTCGGTAACCAGGGCTTCGCATTTCGCTTCAGCATCGGCTTCCCAACTAAGATCCGTCATATAAACTTCCACCACACCACAAAGTGCAACCGCTAATTTCCGTCTCCTTTCTTCCGTTTCCACCTCCATGGCTGCAGTTTTACTTTTGAGGGCTTGTAGAGCCTGAATTTGTGTTCGTAGTCGTGAGGCCCCCCGCTCGTACCACTGTAGACTATCTCTCCCACCCTCAACACTGAGTTGTGCTAGCCATAAGAACTTCTCTGCCCCATATGCAAGTCCTTCGCCCCCGGCTTCCGAGTCTATTTTCGCGGCTTGCAGAAAGAATTCTCTTGCTTCGTCTATTGCGCCGAGCTCTACATGTATTTCTCCCAGTAATTCTAAAACAGGTAATGCATCTGCGCCATTGACTTGAGCGAGAGCTTTTTGTGCGGGCTCTACGGCTTCATCGGGTTGTCCGGAATGTAATAACTGTGTTGCTAGGAGAATGAGGTCAGAGGGGGAAGTTTGGGCGGCAGCTGGGGTCGAGGGTTTGCTGGAACTTGGGGCTACACGATTGAGACTAGACTTTTCGCGGTTAGAAGATTTCTTGCTCTTCTTTCCTGGTTTTGTTTTCGCCATTGTAGGGGATCTGAGGGGTGATTAATCGTAGATGGTGGAGGGTTGTTAACAAAGGACGACTTTTTTTTCTGGAGGGGCAGAATATCGGACTTTTTTACCAAGGCGGTGGGGTTGGATCTTGGCATGACGATGAAATAGAATTACGTAAGCCATATGGGTATTAATGTCTGTAGTGAAGTAGCACCGAGCTTACCTGTAGACAGTTTGTTGTACTTATGTAAAACTTCCATCTTGCAATCATCCAGTTTCAAATTACCAACTTTTTCTTTATCTATATATAGCCAACATATGTAGCCTGCAAGAGTACTGATATGAATTGATCTGAACCAGATTTGATGCTAGGCAGATAAGTGGGCCTGCTCCCCTGAAAATAAGCGAGGACATCTAAATACTGTACGAAAGTATCTAATAAACAGAGGTGCAACTGGGACGTATTTCGAGCTTCATAGAGCTATGCCTCGCTTGCTTCCTCTGATTCGCGTGCTTTGCTCTTCCAACTCGTTACCTTTCTCACTAACGACATCGTTATCGTTTATGTCTAGGTTCTTCCCTTCCAAGGAATTCCACAGATCCAGCTCAACCTGCATACCATCAATTCAGGTGCCATCTAAAGACCGTAAATCAGCTTGCGTATACTCAGTGCGACTTTAATTTCTAACAATATTTAGCTTTATACCCGATGTTCTATACTAGCGGACGATGGTTGCATCGCGATGAAGAGCAACGTGCCTCGAGATACATTGACTTCGATTTCCAAGAGCTGTGCAAAAAGGTGTTGACCTTGAGTCCGGAAGCTTCGCATATCGTTAGTTATGAGAAGAAGGAAGGTGGATACAACAAAGTTTTCATATTCCTTTTGAACAATGAGGAACGAATCGTCGCACGCCTGCCCACTCGAGTCGCTGGTCCATCCACTTTGACCACCAATTCCGAGGTCGCAACTATGACATATAGTAGGCATTTCATATTTAGTCCAACCTACCGATACTAACTGGACGTTATAGTCAAATACCATACCACAATTAACGTGCCTCGCATTCTTGATTGGTCAGATAATTCAAAGAATCCCATTGGCAGTGAATATATCATAATGACGCACGCTGACGGTGTGCAATTGCAACAGCGGTGGCCAAGTATGTCAGGTAGTCAATACACAAAATGCGTCCAATCTGTTTGTATGACGATGAAGCAGCTGGCAGCAATTGACTTTCCTGCATATGGCAGCCTTTACTTCGAAAATGCTCCGTTTGACTCAACATTAAAAATACCCTTTACTGAAGGATTTTGTATTGGGCCGCATTGTTCGACCACATACTGGGATTGTAGCAGTACTGTCCAAGACTAGAACTGTATTCAAGTTCCCGCTGGCCCATGTAAGTAATGCGTTTGTCAATCCGACTGCTGATAGCTTTCTAACAAAAAGGCCCTAGGGCAAGACCTCCATGCGTATGCATCTGGCCTTATTGCCAATGGATCTTCCAAGCTACCATCTTCTGACATTAAGATGTCGCGACCTTCCTACTTCGGCACGGTGAAGGAGCATATGAGTTTACTACAGTCGGCGCAGGAGATAATTCAGGATTTAATTTTGCAACCCCAAGTCAAGGATGCCGCGACACCAACTCTACTCCATGCAGACTTACACGCTATGAACATATATGTCTCCAACGATGATCCTACTTTAATTACTTGCCTCATTGATTGGCAATCAAGCTCGATTGAGCCGGCATTTATTTATGCTAATGAAGTGCCGGATTTTGCAACCTCTCCCAATTACCCGTTGCCACAAAGCTCATTGGATTGGACAGACCATAACCAAGAACCCCAGTTGACTGAACAGGATATCAAACTTCAATAAGTAGCCTCATACTGTAGTCAGGCATGTGATATCTGCAGGAAATCCTTTATTCCCAAACTACGAAGAGCAAGGTCCGTCGATCAGCTGCTCGTTCGTCCATTTCAATATAGCAACACTTCCTGGCGGGACAGTGCAACAGCAGTGAGACAAGAATTTTTCGATCTAGCCGAGTGCTGGAAAGAACTAGGTCTCCCAGGGCAGTGTCCCCACAATCCAACCCAAGAGGAGCTACAGCTCCACCAAAAAGAATACAAAGCTTCCGAGCATGTCCAGGAGCTCAAGTCAATGCTAATTAAGGCGCTAGGCACTGATTCAGATGGTTGGGTCCCCGTTGATCGTTGGGAAGAGGTGAATCGTGCTCACAAAGTAGTATTCGATCTGGCATTGGAAACTGCTAGGGAAGGTGTTGATGAGTCGATGAGCGAAGCGGATTTGAGGGAGCTCTGGCCTTTTGATGGCTGGAAGTATTAATGTACACTGTTACAACTTCCAACCGAACAGCTTGTGATACTACTCTTAAGATATTGAATGTAGGGCTCTGTCAAAAGGAAATGTAAATTAAAGGAGCGCAAATCTCGAGAACAGAGTTGAAAATCGTAATCGCTCGTTCGCTCAGCCAAAGGTAATTTATGCATTGTATGCCATTTCTGAAGCATGCTTACTTTTGTGTATAGATATATGCAAATATAATGGTGACTCTAGGCCAGCCAGGACATCCCAATTTCGACAACACCATCTAGTTGGACGATATCTCGCTGTAACATATGTAAAAAAGATGGACTTTTGAAGCTTTGGGAATATACATTACATACAGTTAGTAAAAGGCATATAATCATCTGGCGTAAGGCAAGCAACAAAAACATATTAGTCCGACCCCAAGTACCGACGTACCAAACTCATAGACGACATTTGCTTCAAGCATGTCATTTATTCATTAAAATTACAGTAGAGCTGATGATATTAACATCACTCATTTCTAAACGCCGATCTAGCGATAGTATGCGGACCAAGGTCCATAATTCCTCAAACGCCATCAAATGCAAAGACCTCCCATATTTTTCAGCGGTGACACCTACATCTTATTCCGTCACGGTCGCAACCTTCCCCTCCGCTGTCCCGGGCCTCTTGATATTTCCTAATTCCTCCCCGCCACTCATGCCCCTCTTCCTACCCCCGATATGAAATCTTCCCGTTATTCCTCCTCCTGTCGCACCCATTCCGCTCGAACCTCCGCTTGTACCGTTGCTGTTGTCTCCACCGTCTCCAAATTTGGAGAAGAAGCCCCGTTTCTTGACCTCTTTTTTGTCATCGAGACCTACGTCTTCAAATCCTTCTTCGGCCTCTGCAGTGGCGGGTTGTCGTTCGAAATGTCGAGATTCGATTGCGGAACGGGGGAAACGGGGGAGACGGGCGCTATCGAGAGATTGACGGGTGTTGGTATCTGTGGCGATGGGGGAGCGCGCTGAAATATCCTAGGCTTCTGTTAACTATAGATCTTCGACCCCATTATTCAATATCCCTCGCCTTCCCGTACCACAATGTGTGATACTTGGTTGAAGATGAGGTTTTAAGAGACTTCGGAGGAAACGTACAAAAGACCGTCGATATGAATCGAAAGACTCCCGCGAAATGGAAAAATGCTCTATATCTTCACTCGTCTTTGTTGCGCTCGAGACATTAGACCTGCGGGGCCATAATCCCTTCTTTTCCGGCGGCGACGGCTTCACAATCCCATTAGCATCACGTTCACTTCTTTTGCAGAAATAGCTTACTGGTAGATATACACCGCTGTCATTCACCACTAATATTCCCCCTCATTAGCACACCTTCTCTCCATTTATATACTTGCTGGTTTTCCGCTGAATCTGGATCCGCATTCCTTAAGGGGCGTACTGAAAGATAGAGCTTACCTGATAACTTGTACTCAGCAGGTTCGCTTTGACCACTCCTCACACTAATCGCACTCGTCCTCGACCCCACTGTATCAACTCGTTCGAAAGCCGGTACGGATCGCTGTGTCTGCGATTGTGGAGGCGCATTTTCGTCCGTTGGGACTTGGATGTCGGGTCTGCGGGCGAATGGGTTGCGGATCGGCATTGTTCCTGTACTTGGGGCTTTACTCCTCTTCCTTATGATTGTATTGTTATCGCCGCGAGAGTTGAAGATTTAGTTGATGTCCTCTGTTTGGTGGCTTCAACTGATCTTGGTGATTTAGTGGAGGAAATCGAATGGAATAGATTGCGACAAGACTCAAGAGGTTGGAGTTCAGGGTCTCAGGAACGACCGGGTCCGTTGGGGAAGTGGGAGTGCGAGGTGCGATGTGCGAGTGGGAGATAGATGGTTGGTGGTGACGTTGGTGGGATGACTTCCCCATGCTTGGCTGCCCCTAGCACGCTTTAGGTAAGGTGAATAACGACGATTGACGATCTATTGTCTATATACTTTGTTATACACGACCGGCTAAGGAAATGGGATATTTGCACGAGAAGCATAAGAGTTCAGTTCAGGTCTTGTTGAACGGTATTGCTGATGGCGGCACGGAAGTATCCATCCTGAGCCGGCTGGTCGTCAATAATCTTAACGGCCATATCGGCATCTACCACAGAGACTTCTCTGTAATTTCAACAAACTCAATAGCCGCAACTCGAAACGCAAAGAGATATAGTTGGACATCATACAGTAACGCAAGGAACTGACAGCTTCCGGATGCGCGGAGTAACATAGAGGTCGAAAGAGAGGATTGGCCTCACAAGCCTAGCGAGTAATGATTGTGGTAGCGCACGCCACAAGAGCATATCGAAGGTTTTGTTCTCAGACATATACATTGTTGATTACGTTGCATTTCTTAGACATAAGACTGCAATACTTCTCTATAGATGAGACCGCGTATAGTGCTCTTCAGCTGGATGTGAACGTTCCTCAATTTTCTGAAAATGGCAATGGACATGAGAGATAGCTTAGCTTTGCCTACTTAGGCTTATGGAGCAAGAAATCTCTAGAGTTTGGAACCTCAAACACGTTCACTGGCTCTGGATACGTCACCTTTTGGCTCTTGGATACTATGGACTTTCTGCTCAAGTGAGAGAGAGATTACTGGCATACGGTGCTTGCGGAAGGTCGGGATAAAACCTAGCCAAATCCTGAGCCTTGTTATCTCCGTTCTCCCCAGTTCTATAGGCAGATGAAAAAAAAAGATGCTAAAATAATGCAGTATTCAAGAAGCGTTGAAGCGTTGAAGCGTTGAAGCCTTGGGTCACTCCTATCGAGTGCTTTACTCGTTGGCTGAAAGTTATAGAACAGAAGCCGCCTGCCTTTCCAAGAGTCAACTCAGCAATATATTTCATCTGGAATTTGGCATCTACTTAATCTTATATTAAGATGCCCGTGTGCCCTTGAGGAGTTACAGCAGTTCCAGCATGCCACAAATAGATGAAAGCCAAACTATGGTTAAGAACTAAAAACAAAATAAATTCTCCAACATAAGCAAAACTAAACTTCAATGCTCATTTTATGAAAATTAGTCACAAAATAACTGTTTGCACCTTTTGCACAAAAGCTCGGTCACATGATTCACCTCGCTTCGCAAGGTGAAAGCTCAGGGGCCGAAGTAGCGCCATCGCTTTCTTCTCGGTTAAGCCCCTTTTCTAACTTAAACAACAGAATTGCACAAGTGTGCACCAGCATTAGCAGATCGGACGAAGACGCAATGCACAAGTCGAAAGAGTTGTTGTTGAGTTATGTGGCCTTGTCAGAGTTGTCAGGCGCAGTCTGGAGTATAGACACTACTCTTAGAACTTGAGAAATCAGCAGCTAGGTACAACATATCAAGTATCATGCATTATACTGAGCGCCGATTATCAGCTGCTTTTTGAATATCCAACTAGTTGTGCCAACGATAATCCCACCTCAAGGTGGATTCATCTACGGTCGTACTGTCGACAAGTCATCCTCTGATTGCGAAATGCGTAGCTGCATTCAATATTCCATTCTGGGCTTGTTGCTTTGAAGCATCCATCGAGACTTAGGCAGTTGTTGCTCTCTCTCTCTCTCTACAGCCACTGCTGCCGTTGACTTGTACGGTGTCATTGTGTTTCTGGGTCAAGATAGTATTCGAATAGCTTCGAGGTCTGCGTGCTCGTTAAAGTATCTTGTCATGTCGAGTTCTCCAGTATTCTCCAGTCCTTCGAGCCAATGCCAATTCCTTTCCAATGTGCTAGTGTGTTTTGATTAGTTCCCCTTCATTCTGAATTCTTCTGCTGGCCAGTTTGTTTCATAGTTGATTGCGCCGTTCATTGTGTAAATTGGGATTTGAGCTGCGATCTGTGATTATGACTGTTAGCCAGTGAAACTTTAGTTGGGGGAATATCTCACGGCACAGGAGCGATAAATAGTAGATCTAGAAAAGAAGGTCGTTTTAGTTTTTAAATTGTTATGCATAGGGACCCACTAGCGCGTTTTGCTCCACAAACACCGCTCAAAGTATTTCTTTTCCTCCTTCATGACTTCTCTACGACAATACCACAAAACCACAACACCACCTCTCTCCGGAGAGAACTGCTACACTCCCGCACTGTAAGTGTATCCTGCTGCTCGATCTACTGCTTCATAGCGGCCGCCTTAACCAAATCACCACAATGGAATTACACCAGCTGACGCTGTACAACTAGCTCACATCTTCACCACCGCCGTCAAGGCAACTTCGCAGTTGTAAGTATATGCTCCAGCTCAGTAAACTGATTTGAAGCACTTTACTGGCATTACTAACTACTTCAACCTTCTGAAATTTCTCAGCTAACTCCATACCACTAGGTCCTACAATACCACAGATCTGGAGGAAGAGTAAGGGCACTCCGTGCCAACATTAGTTTGGTCCAGTAAGTTCTACATATTCCTCTTTCTTTCCTACATTTTGCAGCATCATACATTTTTCAGCAAGATCTCCGTCCTCTTCCATACGATCCCAGCGGTCGACTGGGAGAGTGTGGAGGGCTGAATTGCGGGAGAAGTGCTCCTTCCAATCTGTGACTTCCTACCTGGGAAAGGGTGTGGTGCTAGTGCATCACGCCTCAACCTCCGACCACAGAACAAATCTCTTCCCAAACACCAAACCAAAGTATACCATCTATCTACATTTGCAAATAAATCTTCGCGAATCCCCAGTGTCAACTATATCTTCATCTTGGGAGGGCATTGTTGCCCACGGATTGGGTGGTAACTGCAGTCTCAAGGCAGCACGGCTCTCCTTTCCAGTCCGACAACAATCACCCTGCATCAAGCCTCCTCTACAACAGCAACTCCTCGTACCACGTACTGCAAGGCGATTAACAGCTCACACCAATGGCAGGCCAAGTCAAACAACCCGATTTTCTTCGCTCAACAATCATTGTAAGTACTCTTTTATGGTTAAATATATCATAGAACTAACACAGCAGCTAATTCAATAGGGTCTCTCTGGTGCAGTTCTACTTATAATCATGTTTGGGTGCATGAAGAAGTGTCGGAGCCGCCGTCGGAACCGTCGGATGAGATCGGATGCGGAGAGCAACGTGCCATTGAACCCACTGCCAGGTACTGAGGCACCCTTTGGAAGAGAAGCTTTGGAACGAAATGCTCCCGTTGATGGTGTTTCGAACTACTCCGCAAATGATACCCAAATTTCTGCCCCAATCACCACCCCAGCAATCGACCAAACACTACCCGCAGGTTCTCAAGGCTCAAATGTTGGAGTCTCTCGATGTCAACACTTGAGATTTGAGGCTGGGGGTCCATTGTCATCCAACCCGACTCATCCCATGTCGCCAGGAATCCTTGCAGCTATTGAGCGAAGCAAGCGACATGTTAAGAAACCCAACGAGTCTATGGCAGAGTTCGAGGCTCGTTTGCATAGAACTATCCCAAATCATTCCATTTCTCGGGAATATGAACCTAGTCAAGTGCCAGCAAATCTTGAAGGTATTCTATCCATCAACGGAGATGCCAATCACGCTGGTCGCTATAGTGAACGTCATGGAGAGCATCGCAACCGCCGACTTGGTCAGTCTTCTAATCAGGCTTACACTTCTCAATCACCAGGTTCTGAGTCCCCGCTTTTGTCGCCTACAGTTGATGGTATTATCGATAATGTATCTCACCTGAATCTTGCAGCAGTATCAAATGGAGATCACTTAACTGCCGAACACTCCTATTCTGTTCCAGGGGCATCTGTGGAGAACTATTCAAGTAGCAACCTATCATATTCTGTAGGAGATGAGGTTGGGAAGTTCTCAATTAGACTACTAAACGAGCCATCTTCAGATACCCAAGTCGTTCATGGATCAAGCATGGAGCTAACAGTTGAACCTCAATCTAATGGCGACATTATCGTTCATTCACTGCACTCCGCCGCCCAAGTTTCTGAGCAGACTATTACCTCTGAGCAATACAACTTTGACTTAAATGCCAATCAGCAAGCCTATCTGGAGGAGGAATTTTCAGTGGAGGACTACGAGAGAGATGATTGTGAAGAAGATAGCTCTCCGGAGGATCATATGGAGTCTCTAACATCAGCTGCTCCAGCTTCCTCCCCAACAGGTGTTTTCGACGCAGCTTATGCAGCTGACGAGGAAGAGATCGATGCTTTCGAGGCAATTGTGAATGAGACAATCGATTTCAATAACCATAACGCCCCTGGAGGTTCACTTGCGAGAGTTGCCGAAGATGCTCAAGATTTTGTTAGTAGCTCTATAAACAGCATGAGCTCGGGCGAATCTTCTAGACATCCCATTTCATTCACTACTCGGAGCGTAGATGGTCTTCAGCGTGAGTCCACTGAAGTGACAATGATTTCTCTAGCTGAGGCACGGACCTGTATCAATAACTGGTTGGCAACCCACTACCCATCAGCTCCTGCAGATATTCAAGAGCTTCATCGTTCCAAGGACCCGAAGGATCGTCTGAAGACACTCATGGTATACCAAGGTGTTCTGCGGTATGGATTCGACGAATACAGAGAAACCTCTAGAGGTGATATCCATGAACAACCTGAGTGCAAGGAATTGATTGATTACATTCGACACCTAACTTTCGTAGTTGTTCGAAAGACCGAAAACGATAGCACCAAATCTACCATATATGATGACCCACTATGGACTTCTATCGAGTCAAAGCTTATTGAAGTTCACGAGAAATGGGGCAAAGCATGGGAAGATGAGGCACCAAAACTTCTTATTGAGCTGCTGCGAGATGGTTACTGAATATTGCAGCTTTCCTGACCAGCCCAAACTTCCGGTGAACCTGAGAGGGTTCATCATACAGAAGCATTGTCCTGTTCACTCATGTTTTCAATGCCTCATCTATCACTCCTCTCGCCAAAAAGATTTCGAGATCTCCAGCCACTTTCTCTATTCTCTTTCGACCTTTCTCACTGGATAACTCTGCGGTGATGTACAACTAAGTGTTTTGAATACGATATTACAGGAAGATTATGGTGCTTTCTTTCGAAGTCTGATTGCGGAATTCATTTTAGTTCAAACGTAGTAGGCGGGCAATTGCGGCTAATTCATCCTCGTGGATCGCTGCTGTTCCCATAAAACTGTACGTGGTTTGGTGGATCTCTTCTGGTGGCATTCTGGCGTCGATCTCAAATGGGGCGTCCTGGAATCTCTGGGCGCTTGTATCCCTGTGGGTCTGCTATATGGACTAGCTGCGGTTAATCACCGTCTTGACATCTCTCCGCCGATATGTGGAATCCGAATCTTTCGAATTCATGAATTATAGGAACTCTACTTTAAGATGGTTGTTGAGTTGTCTCAGAACAACATCAATTGGGCAAAATGGTGACCAGATGGAATTCTATTTGGGGACTTGATGACCTGATGTCAGATAGGAGGACTTCTAGGTGAACACTTAGTAAATACATCAATGGTAAATGTGTACAGAATAAATCTTGAGCCTGAAATTACTCCTGTTTCTTCGTTAAATTCAATTGTCAATAACATGAATTGCGAGCTGCTATTCATAAACAATATCTTTTGATAGTGAAAGAGCCTTTGCTTATTATATCTGAGATTCTAAAGTATGTTTTAGTGTAGATAATTTATAGGGTCAGGTTGACGACGGATTGTAGTTCAATATGGGTGGGTAACCCAAAGTAGTTTAATATGTATACTCACGTGACAGCGCGCTACCAACTTGTTGATGTGTCTTCGCGTCTGACCGCGTTCTTTGCCCCCCCACGCAACTCCAGATTCACGCATCAACTCGGTTCCATAAACCTACGTCAAGCACCAGGGCTCTTTTAGTGGACATTTGATATTTACTAACGCGTTGAAAGGAGAGTAGAGATGACTTCGGAGGAGATTGAGGAGTCGCAGGTCGATGAGAGTAGGATGGGAGGACCAGGTGCGCCAACACCTCTGTCTGAACTGGAGGTACGTCTTGCCTATAGATCATTATTTGTTCAATGAAAACCTATAATGCTTGCCTCGTGGTTGTTACACGGATTTAACACCTACATAGGGAGTATCAGGCCTCACCAAGCGCGACATCCAACTCGTCGTCGAGGGCGGCTACAATACCGTCGAGTCTGTTGCCTACACCTCGGTCCGAATCCTCGAACAGATAAAAGGCATCTCTCAACAGAAAGCCACTAAGTTCCTCATGGAAGCCTCCAAACTCGTGCCTCTGGGATTCACAACTGCCACGGAGATGCATGCTCGTCGCAGCGAGCTCATCTCCATCACCACCGGCTCCAAACAGCTCGATACCCTTCTTGCAGGTGGCATTGAGACTGGTAGTGTTACTGAGATATTTGGCGAGTTCAGAACCGGAAAAAGTCAGATTTGTCATACACTGGCGGTAACATGTCAGTTGCCCTTCGATATGGGTGGGGGAGAGGGAAAGTGTTTATACATTGATACAGAAGGGACATTTCGACCTGTCCGCCTCCTGGCCGTTGCGAACCGTTATGGGCTCTCAGGTGAAGAAGTCCTTGACAATGTAGCCTATGCACGAGCCTACAACTCCGATCACCAGCTGCAATTACTCAACCAAGCCGCAAGTATGATGTGCGAAACCCGATTCTCCCTCCTCATAGTCGACAGTGCCACCTCCCTCTACCGCACAGATTTTGTCGGTCGTGGCGAGCTCTCCTCTCGACAAACCCATCTCGCCAAGTTCATGCGAACATTGCAACGTCTCGCTGATGAATTCGGCATTGCTGTCGTCATCACAAACCAAGTTGTAGCACAGGTAGACGGTGGACCAAGCGCAATGTTCAATCCAGACCCGAAGAAGCCAATCGGTGGAAACATCATTGCGCATGCTAGTACGACAAGATTGAGTTTGAAGAAGGGGAGGGGGGAGACGCGGATTTGTAAAATTTATGACAGTCCGTGTCTGCCTGAGAGTGACTGTTTGTTTGCAATTAATGAGGACGGGATTGGAGATCCTAGTCCTAAGGATCTGGAGAAAGACTAGATGATATCGGCTAATTTTCCAGCGTGAAACTAGCTTTTGGTTGCTGGACTAGGTAAATGGTTATGAGGATGGATGATTGATGGTTTTTATACGTATTTTGAGCATTTGCATATCTAAGCGCGCTGGTGTTGGCTGCTACCATGCTGTTATAACTCGCCGCGTTGGTTTCGGAAGATTCATATGGGATCTTGCCGTAGTACACAGAGTGATGGATATCTATAGAGGTGCTGGTGGTAGATAATGGAATAGTAATTCAAAGCTCCACCCGTCCCAATGAATCTAATGATGTGTCCATTATCTATTTTAATTGCTGCGCACATGGAGTGATGATCTTGTGTATAATATCCCTCCAGCGCACAGCTCTCAAACGCTATCTATGCAGCTCTATTCAAAAGATGAAGGATCATGAACTGATGGAGTAAAAGCTTGCTAGCAGTCCCGCCAACATACTATAAGACTTGCATTCCTAAAGATCTTACAGCAATGCTTCATATTCGAAAACGGATGGAGAAATTCATATCTGACTTTCAGGAAGCTTTTTTTTGGGGTTGTTGACAATCCCCTCCTCCGTCTTTCTGTGTCACCTGTGTCTTCGTTGTCCGCCCGTCCATCAAGCAAACAGGGCTTAAGTTGAAATTTCTGAAAACCTCGATATATATACTCCTACGCGGAAGAAATTGCCAGCTAGTGGCCTGAAGTCTTTCGGGATATATTCATAACATTTTGTGGCTAAAGCTTAGTTGAAGAAGTAATGAAGCTACTGTCGACTAGAGAATAAACTGAGGTTTGAGACCTGCCACTCTCTTATTTCTGTTATAAATACAGATAATGTTCGAGAAACTGTCCTTGAAATAGGGTTATTACATATCATTGAAGACTTAAGAACGAAGTTGAGTATGTCTTATTTCCATGGATTAGAGAACCAACCAATCAGCACATTTTAGTTACATCTACTATTGTCACACTTCCTGGCACTTGCATATCCTTTTTGAAAGTCTACGAATATTGAATCTAACCTTGTCTGCTTTCCGGATCCAAGTAACACTCATGGTCCCTTGATAAACCTTCTATTACAAAAGTCTCCTCATCTCGGTCAAATAAAAATGTAATATTCAACAGAGGCTAGCATTTACTACGCTGCTTGTTGCTACGGCATGAATAATCTGTAGTCATTTATAATTCTTTGGAGACGAACGCCCTGTAGCTCATGGGTTATCGGGCCCCATTTATTTAAGGTTCTTGGTACAACAACAGATTGATTTATGCTAGTCTTATAATAAGTAATGCATGCGGCCATTATGCTGTACCTGCGGCCGACACGACCGCACTGCTGGGTCTCAAGCTCTCATTCCGTGTTCCTTACCTTTACGAAAAGCAGCCCTCGTCTGAAGTAATGTAACTGCTTGAGCTCACCTCATTCCCTGCAGTGGCTTTCGAACAATAATCGTGATGTTGCGTGTAGCTCATATACGATCAGGCCGCTTCACGAAAGCCTCAATTTTACAAACACACGTACGAAAGCTCTCTACAAAGGGGGCATCTCGTTCGACACCAGCCTTTAACAAAGCGGTAGCATACATTGCGAGTGCTGGCGTAATTGCTACACCCAGTCTTTGGTGGTTCGCACCTACTAGCGGCGATGATGTGCCTAGCCTGGAATCTCCACCAACTCAGCACTTGGTCTTTGAGCCCGGTCCGTCAAAAGACGAAGTGACTCGTCTCATATCGCAAGATGCATATTCTTTCCCGGTGAGGGACGTTGCTGGCGTGAACAGATATGATGGTGCCCAGTTGGCTTCTAATAGCGTATGCGAAGACCGGTTTAACCACGGCAAATTCCCTTCGCCATGGGATGATGGAAACCAGTGGTTGGCCTGGGCGGTATTCGATGGGCATTCGGGCTGGCAGACAGCAGAACTACTGAAGAATCAACTGCTACCTTTTGTACGATATAGCTTGAGTCACATGAGTTCAGCCTCCGGGAAAGAAGTCATATCTAACGAGATGGTCCAACGTGCTATTATGAATGGTTTTGTGGATTTGGATAATTCCATTGTCAAGACAGCCTTGGCCACTTCCCAGAGCACAGGACCATTAGAAGACAAGGTGAAGAAATTGGCGCCCGCTCATGCTGGCTCATGCGCTTTGCTCTCTATGTATGATTCCATCACAAGCACATTACATGTGGCGTGTACTGGTGACTCGAGGGCAGTCTTGGGTCGGAAGGGGCCAGATGGGAAATGGGAAGCAATACCATTATCGGTAGACCAGACTGGCCACAACAAAGATGAGATCGCTAGGCTGAATAAGGAGCACCCTGGAGAAGAGGGCATAAGCAAAGACGGACGGGTACTTGGAATCATGGTCTCCCGAGCTTTCGGCGATGGTCGATGGAAGTGGCCGTTGGAGTTGCAGCAGGATTTGAAGCGGAGATTCTATGGTCTAGCGCCCCTGACGCCAAAGTACGACGTTCGCACACCGCCGTATCTGACTGCTGAGCCTGTTGTTACATCTACAAAGATCGACTCGAGCCAACCTTCGTTCCTGATTATGGCAACGGATGGCATGTGGGATACAGTATCTAGTCAACAGGCTGTCGGTCTGGTGGAGGCTTGGCTAGAATCACGAACGGCGGGCAAAACAACCAGCACACCCGACCCAGCATACGAACCATTCGACTTTGGGCAATTCTGGAAAGGCGTAAGTTGGAAGTTTGTGAAAAGCAGAACGACGACTGTGGATGACAACGTCGCAGTGCACCTGGTACGCAATTCACTTGGTGGAAATCATCACGAGTTGGTAGCCGGCCGGCTCGCATTCAGCTCTCCATTCTCTCGACATCTACGGGATGATATCACTGTACAGGTGGTCTTTTTCAACCTCCCGGATGTAGGAAAGTAGCCCGTCAATCACAAACCAAAATTATCTTGCTCCGGTGGGCAGATGCTTCTGGATTGTCTGACTAGTTGATGGCATTACCAGAACCACCAGATCTTGTTCATTTTGTTAAGTTTACTATGGCCTCTGTGTTATGGCTGTAGCGTCATTTACCAACGAGGAGAATTCCGACGAACCCCCATTTTAGTGCCCGTTGACACCTCCAAGTGTACGGTGAAATCTTGCGAAGAACTCTATAGCCGTGGCTTCTGGTATATATAGCACTGCTAGATCATTGGAAAACGGTGAGCAGTCCATCGGAAGTTGTGAGCTGAGGTGAGAAGAGTTGAGAAGTCTATCGAAAGGTCCTTTTCGCGAGAGCAGAAACTAGGTCGAAAGAGGAATTCATAAATCACATTGTTCTCTACGTTCCCCAATAACCGTCTATGCAGCGTAGCTGATTCTATATCATTTTGTGCATCTGTAAATTAGAAATAGCAAGCCAAAAGCTCAGTGACGGCGGAATCCGTAGCTATCTTGCTATGATATAGCGCGCGTAGCTTTTCTAGCAAACTGGAAGGGTGGTTAGATCTTGCACACGTTTCTATTCTCTAGATTTTGTCCAACGATTATTATAAGAAAAGAAAGCGAATCAAAACGAAGAAAAGAAAAGAAAAGCTCCAAGAGAACTAACTTTAATATATCTTGAGCCAGCTCATCCTAAGGCTTAGATTTAATTCGCACGGGAATGTATGAAAGAGCCCTGAAAGATTGAAGGCTCAGCTCAATTGGTGGAAAATTTGATTGCTAACTATGCTAATTTCGGATTCTAGTCATATTCTATAGATGTAGCAATGGAGTCATACAATGCTAGGAACGCTAGAAGTTCAAGCTTCTCCAACTTCAAATTCGTGTTTTTCTTTTCTAAATACGAACCATAGGAGCACCAAGAGTAGGAAGAGAATACCATATTCTTGTCCAAGAGCCATCTTATCAAAGATGCCCTAACCAAAGACCCTTTCAAGCAAGTATGCACCAAAGGCATCTTCTCCAGGCGTTCCTACAATTCTGGAGATGCGGTTTCCCTTGCGTACATCCAGCCAGCCCCCGTTATCACCCGGTGCATCTTTCAGTTCATCCTCTCCAAGTTCCCCAACCGACTCGCTGATTCCTACCGCCTCCATCGGATTCGTGATATCCACTGCCCCCGGGCTTCTCACCTGTTGCAATACCGGGTTTGCGCCCATCTTTTTCCGCTGTCGTCGATCAATGACATGCATTCCCCGACTCCATTGGCCAGCTGTCTCAACCCGAATATCTTCCGGGGCTTTAGGGGCCACGATCCAGGATGGTGAGGCACGGGTAAGCATGTACCAGATACACAAGGGGTCATGCAATTCCAAGCCAGGGTTTTCCTGGGGTCGGGTTAGTGATTCGATCTTATCGTAGGTTTTGTTGACGAATGCGGATGTCCACTCTGCGAGGGGACTTCCAGCTTTGATTAGCGGGTCGAGCTTTGCGTTGAAGGGAACGCGGTAGAGTTTGTGTGGCGTTGTGACATCAAGAGGGAATAGGGTCAGCTTCAGGGTTTTGGATAGCTTTTTGGGGTATGGTGGGAGTGAGTGGATGAGAGCAGAAGGCGGCATGGTTGATGCTGGGTTTGGTGATGTGAGTGCGAAGACTCGAGCAGAAGCTACAGCGTCGGCAAAAGTGTTGAATTCGGCGAGAGGGGTGACGTTGCCTTCGCAGTCGATAGCTCCACCCATTACGCAGACCTCTTTTACTCGCAAGAACGTCTCTGGATCTTCAGCGGCTGCCAATGCGAGATTGGTGAGAGGACCAACGGCCACGATAGTAATCGTGTCACGTGGGTTTTCCTTGAGGAGACGAAGCATCTCTTGGTGGGCCGGAAGAGTCGACGGTGTGAAACGTGATGATCCGACATCTTTTGAAGCCGTAAGGTCTTCGATGGTGGCCCCTTCTTTAGGAGCATCAAAGAGGGCTTTCCAGGTATCGGCTGGTGAGAGATGGGGGTGCTGACTTTATTAGTTTTATCTAGTAGCGTATATTGCATTCAAACATACCGACTCATGTACACCGGCCAGACCATCAGCTCCATCTGTGTTGTGTTAGACGGATTATGTATAAGTGAGGAAGGAATACGAACGAAAATAGTCAGCGGCGAGCGTGTCATCTTCTAGTGGGTGATCCGGACCAACAGCAATAATAGGTTTGGAATATGCCATGGTATCGAACCCTTCAAGTTGCCCGCGAGCTCTTCGCCATTCTAACTCCTTCTCAATGACATGGAACAAAGCCACGGCATTGCGTAGACAGCTGGATGTCGGATTAGCACGGTTGGATCGAGAGGATGAGAGAAAGGACATACCTCTGAACGGGAACATTGCCGTAAGTGATGGAGAGCAAGAGAACCTCAATCTCCTCGGGGTTTGCCGCCAGCGCAAGGAGCATGGCCAGGACATCATCAACTCCTATAGAACAAGTTAGAGATTGTTGGCTGGTGTTATATGTATGTGATGGAGATGGAGATGTTTTAAGCTTACCCGGATCTGTATCAATGATAATGCGGTTAAGCGGTGCCATTGTGTAGGGTAATCTTTACCAAATTTAATAAACAGAGGTTCTGATGATGATGATGATGATGATGATGATCAAGAAGAGGTAGAAAAAGGGAGAGAAAGAGAAAGAGAGAGAGAGAGCGAGAGGAGTAATGGGTTTGTTGATATATATATGTATGTATATATGTATATGCAAATGGTAGAAGGAGTGAGTTGTATGTGGATGTGAATGTGGATGTGTTGAATAATACCTTACTACTCCGTAATACTCTTCTCACATCTCACATGCCCCCTCAAGCGCCTCCTCTCCTCTTCATGTGCGTGCCCGCCGTCTCCCGCCGTCTCCCCTCATCAGCCCCACCATTGATTGGGAAAGTCGGGTTTAGTGTCTTCGGACTTAACCGGAACAAGCATAATCGCGATGGCGTGTGGCACCGCCTTCTCTTCTTGGCCTAGCCCAATATCGACGCCCAAAGCGGCTAGCATATGCACTAATCCAGGAGTCCAGCTTCCGGACCAATATGTTACCAAATTACCCGACACCAGATACCTGGCCACATCGTGTTCAACTACAGTACTTCATCACTCCACCATTTCACACGACTCTTCCTCTACTACTCCTAATACAACTCTTCCATCAGGCCAGTGGTCCTCTTCACCTCAGCTCATCAGCACCAGAATCAATCCCTATATCCTCCCCCATCTTGCAAACCATTTGCCAAGCTCAATAACTAGAAACCCCCCCTGTGCACTCCTATTCAGAAGTGTCAGAAGTATCAGGCAGTTCCAACACGAATCGCCCATCACTTATATACTTTGCGCCTTCGAACATTTCCCACAATACAGTAGGCGAAATGGCAGGCCTTTTGGTCACCGTTGGCGGTTACGTCGCTATTGCCGGTGCGGGAGCTCTGTTGTACTACGCCTCAACCAAAAAGGCCGGAAAGCGTGCCCCCTTAAGCTCTGCTGAGCTGAGAAAGGAACAGAAAAGGAAGATCCGCGAATTGGCAGCCCAGAACAGCGCCGAGAAGGATGCCAAATCAGAAAAAGAAAAGCCTAAGAAGAAGCCAAAGCAAAAGGCCCCTGAGCCAGAACCTGCTTGGTTGAGCAACACTGCTGAGGTGGATTCTCGGGAGGAGATCGATAATCGGGCATTTGCTAGACAGCTGTCGAGTGTAAAGGCTGGAACCACACTCAAATCTACTGCCACGGTCAGTGGACGACAAAAGTCAGTAAAGCAATCAAGAGCACAAGAGAAGCCGGCCGTAGAAAGCTCGGACAACACAGCTCCATCCTCAAACGCAGGTGGTGATGCAGACGATGATCAATCTCCAATCAACTCTCCCCAGCTTAATGCAACCGATAGCCACTCTCCAGTACTTGGTGGTGTCTCCGACATGCTCGAAGCCCCGGCGGCCGGGCCCAGCGTCTTGAGAGTTACATCACCTACCAACCCAGCTCCAGCAAAGAAGCAGAAGACCACAGCACCTGTTGTACCTGCCGAAACCAAGAAGCAAAGACAGAATCGAAAGAAGAATGAGGAGCAGAGCGCAGCCAAGTTGGAGGCCGAGAAAGAGCGAAAGAGACTAGAGGAAAAGCAAAGACGTTCAGCAAGAGAAGCAGAAGGTCGTGCTGCAAAGGATGGATCGTCATTTTTAGCGACAAAGGCTCCGGCAACCTCCGTTTGGACTCCCGGGTCCTCTACAAACGGTACACCTAAAGCTGCGGTGGATCTTTTGGACACCTATGAGCCAGCTCCAAAGAAGCCAGTTACCGCCAGCAACACAGAAAGCGAACAGACTGATGAGTGGCAAAACCTACCATCAGAGGAAGAGCAATACAAGCGTGCCATGGAGGAATCATCCGATAACTGGCAGACAGTCTCCACTCAAAAGAAGAAGAAGAAGACCAAGGCAGCACCAGGAGAGGAGAACCAGACTCAACAGGAAAAGTCCAGCTCGGAGGGTGAGAAGCCATATGAGAAGCCCAAGAAGATTGCCCCAACCGGACCGGGTCAGACATGGAAGGTTGATCGTGTTCAGCATATCGAAGGAAAGGAGGTCCACTCTACTTCGCGTGTCCAAGATTCCGAGTGGGAGGTTTGAGGACACTCGGGCCAGATGATTTATTCTGCCATGTTCAGACCCTGCTAAGATGGACATGATTGCCTCTGACGATTTTCCGCCGACAAGCAGATTCTTTCTCCTTGCTTTTGTCGGGGACTCACGATTTCCATTCGCTGTACATTGCACATAACATCATTCATACTCGTTCGGATTCTCCAGACATGGAAGCTTTGCATAAAGGGGAGCACGACACCATTAAATTTTTCTGTTTTCATTACTTGCGATAAGACGTCAACATAACCACCTGAGTGAGTGGTGTAGAAATATGTCCGACGCGGGTCAACCCAAAAGTTGCTGCATGCCAGGGGAGAAATCAGAACACACTATCGTTTTGGAGACTTCTTTCTACCAATCCTGTATCATCATATCCATTCTATGAAAGTGAACTGGCGGAGTTCCCCGTATGCAAATAACAATATATTACTAAACTACCGAGTGCAATCAATCCCATAGAATTTCATGATATTTGAGGTCTTGTTTGGTGATCTAGCCGTGGGTGTTCAGGTGATAGATCATAATCTCACTGGGGCTCCTCATCCTGAAGCCATTACTAACAAGCAATTCGACTGTCTTAATATCTCGTAGGTACTGTACATGTAATCTGTCCCTTTTCAGATGTCAACAGCCTAGCATTTATCATTACTACCCAACCACCATACCTCTCTGTGTAGCCTGCAGTTTTAACAACATCAATCCTGCTATCAACTACCCCACGACACTGCTAGCGAACTCCACCCGATGACGGTTTGTTCACTACGTGCACTTCACTCGATCTTGATACCATTCTTACGACTAAACCTGACCCAAATCATGGAATGTTTGTTCTCAAATTCGCGCTTTTGGAACCACAGGCAGACAAATTCATCCTGCTCCCTTTTGACGGCTTCTCTCTGCTGTAAAAGCCCGTACCTCCTACTGATAACTCGGACGAAGAAGGGTTGGTAGGCATCGTATGCATTTCCTCTCCAAAGTGAAGTCTGGATGCACAACGATCCAAATGCCGCTCTTGGTGTGGTTCAGTTATGTGATACAAAAGAATATGAGTGCATGTATAAAGTTTCCGAATCATTAGATAAGTATCAAAAGATGTATCGCCTCTACCAAGTTTTGTCTCAAGCTCAAGTATATGGTTGATGATATTAAATAAAGAAACTGGTCCGGCATAATTGAATTACTTTGGGTCTAAGGATTCAGTAAAAGTTAAGGGGAGGTACAGTACAATCAGGCACAGTAATTCTTATATTCCGTAGTAGATGGGACGCTTCAAAAAAGCATCAAGTCTGATAACTTATCAATGTTCCATTTAGAAAAGGTCTCTGATGATATTAACTACTTTTCCTTTAACTCTCTTTCAATTCTTCTGCGGAACACAACGCTCCGTTTAGTTGCCCCTAGCTGCCATACTAAATCTAGTACATACATAAGTCAGGAGAAGCAGCTGCAACTTAATAAACGAACCAGCAACTAAGCTTGATTCATTTACTAGATACCGCATTGCAGCTCAGGGGGTTATCTGTCTACCTAGTTGAAGTTTTAAATACTCCATAGAGGACATGTTCTTTCCAGAGAATAGATGGATCCCATACAGCAGTAACCAGCACCTCCGTGGACCTGCATATATTAGATTAGCCAGCTATGATACTACCTAAGTCAAACTCGCCGTCGTGAATATCTCCTGCCTCCCACTAGTGATGTGATGTACGTGTGCTCGTGTCGTGAGGTTGTTGGTTTGCAGCACTACTCCCCCCCTTTATCGATAGGACTGCGCCCCGGATCGCCAACGTCAACATCAATTCCAACATCATCACTATTGTATATACAACGACAACATCGAAAATCGGCCACTAAACATCCTTTCGCTACCCTCTTTTCAACTTGGATCCTTCAAGAGTGTTGTGCCATAACCAGCTTGCTAGCAATTCCGACTCGTGCCATAATCCAGCCGTTCCGAGCGCTGGAGCGGGAATTACCCCTCAACGGACCATCAAAGGCAATTGACAGCCAATCCGCAGATATCTGGCTTGTAGAGGATTGGCGATATAGTTCTTGCGTTCTATATCCAAGATCTCCGGCTGGACCTGTGCCGATACCAAGATTTGCGCTTCTTCTGCGACGCCAAGTTGGAAACGAAACGGAACGTGGAGACAACATCATCGAGTCTCCAGTGCAAGCAATCCACTCAACTGCTACCAGAGTCTGTCTATATCCCTCGTATCTACGGGATAGCATCCTCGATCATAGATACACGAACAGCTCATTCTCGGGCGACACATCCTCAGCATCCTTCATGCATCCATAACAACCCCCATCCCCTTAAACCCCTCACCTCCTTTCCACCAGGCACCCCAATATGTCCCTTCCGGTTGCCATTCAATCAGTCCTCTACTATATCCTCTCCTGCAGCACCTGTAACAAGGTGATTCATAGACGAAAGGCCAAAGTTCAAGCCCAAAAAGACCGTGCTGAAAAAGCAAAGATCGAAGACGAGCAACCGGGTCTCTACCGCCATCCCTCCCCCTTTCGCACGAATCCTTACTGGGACGAGGAAATCGCCCTTGGTCCCAACCCAGCACGGAAGAAGAATGGGAAGGATTGCAAAACGGATAGTACGAAAGCTTTAAACGTCACAGGGACCGGGAATGGCAGCAGCATAACGAGTAGCGGAGCTATAAGTTTAAGTGGAGGCAGTCCGACGAACACCACAATAGAGGGATCGAGGATTAGTGGCGAGGGATGGAATCGGAAATTGTACCAGCGGGAAAATGAACCATTATGGGGGTTCGATACACCTGGTCCCGGACAGAGAATCAAGGATGCGATTGCACGGGCAGGAACCACAGCTGGACGACTGTTTGAGGGCAAACTGACAAGTAGGGATGATAGCGAGGCTGATTCGGATGACGAGCAAAAACCGAATGCGAAGAATTATTACCTCGGACGCAACCCACCAGTCAACGACCTCCATCCACCCGTGGTAACGACAACACCTATAGGTCCTGCAGAAACGAGTTGGATGTTACAACCTCCCCCTTCAGCAAAGGTTATGGAAGGAAAAGAGCGGGTGGCCTCTTTGCGGAGTAGAGCAGATAGCAATGGTAGTAGTCGTCGTGGGGGGGACGATATACCACTGTCGCGAAAAGTTACCGAAAAGCTCGCAGCTTCAAAGCTCCGAGTTGGTGGTCCAGAATTCCCTGATTTGCGCCCAAGCTCCTCACGTCGTTCTTCTCGACCAGCCACACAGGGCTCGGTCAAGAAGCAGAGGAGAAGCAGCAGCACTAGTTCAGATGAAGAAGATAGCATTGTCTCCCGCAGAAAACTAAAGGCCCTTTCCGTCGCGATCCAATCACCAACAACTCCTTCTAAAGTTGTGCTCAAAAACTCTGAAATGCGCGAGCTCCCTTCCCGACCAAAACTAGGCACGATTCTCAGTTCTTCGACACAAATCCCCCGATCCCAACTGTCATTTAAGGAGAATCAAAAAGTCTTAGAAATACCATCAGAAGTCACCGTAAACTCAGGCTCCTCAGGCCCATCGGCACGATTAAGTCCTAACGCAAATTCTATGCCTGCAACATTACCTAGCAGATCGAAATTCCCCGGCGCGGACGAATTTGTTTTCCCAAAAAGAGAGAGTGAGAACTAGGAGCTAACCAAGATGGAATGAATTTTCGGAGAAACCTCACTCGTTATATGTTCAAACAATATTTCTTATGATCCGACATGGATCCACACACTAACAACCACAACCCTGGCCACGAATCGGCAGTCTTTTTCTTTTATTCTTACATTCATTGTTTCTTGTGTCACAAAATAGGGATTCGGGGGTATTTTTTTGGCGCTATACGTGTGCATTGCAAGGGACGAAAACAAGGAGTTTTGGTTATGCATTCTGGATATTGAATGGGCAAATTGAATGGGATCGGCTGATGTTTTTGCTGAAAATGTTTTTGGCGTAGGTGTTAGGTACCAATGCATTGGGACTGGTTTTCTTGATGTGTATGTATTATTTGCAGTTCGACCAGGGTAGAAATGTTTTATCATTAAAGAATGAAACATAAAATATATTTAACAATGAGGAAGTTAAGTTTTGTAAAGCTTGATGGCGTATGATAAGTGTCAAAAGATAAAGAAACTCACTCATCAAGATTAATTTATACTTGTCATTCATTCGTTTCCGTGAATTTCACATCACAATCTTTAGAATATCTATACCACTTGCCTGCGGTTGGTCCCTGGGTCTTGCATACTACACAAGGCTTCCCTATAAATACAGTAAAGCATACCTCAGACAGCTCTAAAATCACGTGGGAGGTCATTGAGTTCGCACATAAATTTGACCTCGTTACTTTTTGTATGTATATAAATCAGACAGAACGTAGCGCAGAGAGTGTGTAGAGCTGCTTGACTTTAAAGTTTTAGGATATCTTAGCAGTAGTTGTTCATAAACTGTCTGATCTTAGGACTGTATTCTCTGTTGGTTTAGGAAAGGTATCTATCGAAAGAAGTCACTCATCTCCTACGCTTACAAAGCGAAGTATGATGGTGGAGGGTTCTTTCACGGGCTCAGATACAGCTATATCGTCGATGTTACTTGTGAAGAGAATCTAATCCTTCGACCATCGTTTGGTTGACAGATCCACTGATAACATTACATATAAATAGTCACCTGACAAATGATCACCACTGAAGAAGCCATGAGAGCTTCTCTCCATCTTGTACAGAGATATGGTATAGATGATTGGTCAGTGGTGTGGTCTGATTTATATATTACTGCTCCCAAAAGAGTAAATGGTAGTCTTGTGAAATCATGTCGTGGAATCGAGCCAAGCGTACGTAAGTAGTGAATACTTCTGCGAGACTTGTGCAAGCCTAAAGCCACTGGTGATGCAGCTGCAAACTTCTGGTAGGTAGCCGCCTGCCAGTGCAGACTGCAGAACTCTTAAATTGCCTATGTCCGGGCGCTTGTTACAATGGCCTCTTATATACAGTACAGTCCGTGGATGTGAAACTCCGCGTGCTCAAGAAGGATTTCTTTGCATATGAATTTCCTAGACGGGTTTTCCGGATGCAACCTTCTGCCATGTTCCGAATGACTAGTTTCTGGCTGCAACACTTCCTCTCAGGCAATTATTTGCTGTAACCCAGCCTTTAACTATATCCTCATAACTACCACATGCACATCAGGAAACCAAACACCATTCTATTCCAATCGTGACCCCAAATCATATATAATGTTAATGACAAATCGGAAACTCTGGCGACAAGCAGGGTTGATTAAGCTTAAACCTCTCTGCACGTGTATATTAATTCTGCAGCTTTTATATTGCCCAGCCATGCAAAAGTAGTATATCTCGGTACATAGTTCCGTGATTTCAACCAATAGGAGCCAAATTGCGATCTTGATTTGACGCAACGATGATCTTCGTACAGTGCGTGCCGGTTCTGGATTCTTCGTTTTCGGGTTAGCCAATGGTGGTTTGGTATATAGATTGATTCGTTATAGGCTAATTTATTTGGGCTGGTACTTGTACGACAACAGAAAGTAACGGCGAGCTTGTAGGATTTTGATCCTTGCTGTTCTGGATAGTATATGAGAATATCAGTGTAAAAAGTTACATGCCATCGTATCATGGGGAGAATGGAAGAGTGGTATTCCAAATAGTTGTAAGCCAGTTAGTTCAAAAGTTTTCTGCGGCACGAAAAGTTTTATATAAGACTGTTAAATGGCTTTTAGTGGTTGGAAATGTTCCCTCCACTGCTCTCAAGAAGCTTGTTATTCACAATGAATTACTTTATCTCGACCATAGCATTGCTTCTGCATCTCGTTTGTGCAACTCCCATGACACGTTCTACAGCAGAGGACAAATACAATGAATACAGAGCACAAGCGCATGCTAACCAAATAGCCATCTTAAAGCTTCGTGAGACTGGGTGCAATTTGGAGACAGTGATCGTTCGAAAAGAATGGTAAGGATTTCACATAAGTAAACCTAACGGGCATTGATATGAAATCATAGGAGCACACTCTCACTGGAAGAACGGAAAGACTATACGGATTCAGTGATATGCCTTAGTAAAAGTGTGTCAATCAAGCCAGAAGATGTCATTGCTCCAGGTATTCGAAATAGATATGATGACTTTCACGCCAATCATATAAACCAGACTGTCTTCATCCACTTCTCGGTATAACCCGATCAACACAATAATGACACCCCAAGAGCTAACCTTTATTCATCCAGGCATATTTCTTGCCATGGCATCGCTATTTCCTTCACGCTTTCGAGAAGGCACTTAGAGATGAATGCGGCTATAAAGGCGCACAACCTTACTGGGACTGGTCTGCTGGCGACGTGACACCTGGCTCCAACGCCTTATTCTCAGGTGGCGAAGGATCAATCGGAGGGAATGGCAAAGCAATTTCTCACGAAGGTCCAATTATTATGATTCCAACCACTCCCCCCATCGTCAGCCGAGGAAGTCCCGGCACCGGCGGCGGTTGTGTCCTCGATGGACCCTTTGTAAATCTCACTAATAATATTGGACCTTATGGCCCGTACGTGCCCTCATTTCCTGTCACGCTTGGGCAATCAAAAAACACTAGCAGCTGACGCACGAGATAGTCCCCAAATATCAACCGCTTTTGAATACAATCCCCGGTGTATTAAACGAGATTTCCGTCCTGACGGGACTAGGACAAGCTTGACCTATGAGAGAGTCGTTGCTGTCCTTAATCAAGACAATCTTGATAGCTTTCAGGCCGTCCTGGAAAGTGGTGTACATCCCGGTGGGCATGTTGGGGTAGGTGGACAGCAAGATGACTTGTATTCTGGGAATGGAGACCCGGCCTTCTATTTCCATCATGCGCAAGTTGATCACTTATGGAACACGTGAGTGTATTTTGACTTGAGGGTGGTATTAGTTCTTGTGAGAGCTTCTTTTACACATAAGCTGATTCCTATAACTCCATTTATAGATGGCAAGCTCAGGATCCCGCCACCCGTGTTCCCCAGGTTTCCGGGACCTTAACAATCCGCAATAGTATGCATATAGCCCCCCCGTCATGAACCCCCAGGAAGCGATTTGCTAACCTCTGCCTTTGAAAATAGCTCCTCCAAGTGAGAATGGGACGTTGGACACAACTATGGACTTAGGTTATAATGGTCAGACTTATGCGATTAGGGACTTGGTGAGCACGATTGATGGTCCTCTCTGCTACATTTACGAGTAAACCTTTTGTGAATGTACTTCATGCAGAGAGCAACATAGTATGATGTAGTTAATTTCTAGCTATGATATGCTATCGATGTACTTATTACTATATATGTGATTTCCGCATTACCAATGACGGGAATTTAGTACTCAAAGCTGCATATTGTTAATAAAAATAAAAATACCTACCATCCATGTTTTAAACTTCAATGTCTATTTCCCCTTCGTATTGATGAAGGACACGTGTCCAAATAATCTACATTTAATTTCTCGATTATTAGGGAAGCCCTGTCTAACTGAACTTCATTGGCACTAAAGGATATGGATCAAGATAGTCAAGCTAGGCTCTTAAATAAGCCTGGCTTTTTAAGATCTGAAGTGCAATAATATGTGATTATTGAGCAGTGTGACGAACGTAAGATTGAAGGAACTGCATTTGTACAGATGCTTCTACTCTAACATCTAGATAAGGCTCGACAATGTAAGCTTTCCTTACATGCCTAATAACATGCGGATCATGTTGTCGATAGATGGGCTAACTGGTGTTTCGTCCCCATCTATAATAGGTATAGCTTGGAATGTGGATGGTGAAGTTCAACTAAAGCATCCGCTAACCGATACTTCAGTAGTGAGTAAGCTACGGGGTGCGGGTGAAAGTGGCCGATTTTGACCAGGGGCCAGCCCCTTAATATTTGTATTGTAAACAACGTGAATATGACTCTTATTCTATCCCCTCGTCCGGCAGCAAATTACTAGCGCGTGCAGGGGGGGCTCGCTCATGAATGGTAGCATAAAATTATGTACTGTTGCATATAATTCTATTAGTAAGCTATATTATTTGAATGAAATTGGGCCCAATACCCCCTCTCTTTATATAGGGGCACATTATAGAATACACACCCCCTAGTAGAGCGTTTTGCTATATCTTTTATACCTTTATTTACAACCTTTATACGCTTTAGCTCGTACGCATATTACTTATAGGTGCCTTGTTTAGAGCGTTTTTCCCAATAGTGAATATTAGGTAAGTT
>Ga0247734_1000252_pt1 | contig 47950 bp, 31 predicted proteins | sample UWRJL103311B2_FD_180933 | JGI IMG/M metagenome (GOLD analysis project Ga0247734, IMG submission 180933) | Plant litter microbial communities from Arlington Agricultural Research Station in Wisconsin, United States - UWRJ-L103-311B-2 | ecosystem: Environmental > Terrestrial > Plant litter >...
ACCAATATCCATCGTCCAATAGGGCATGCCGGAAAGCGAAAAATTAAGTCCGGCGCTTATCTGTGTTTTCATATCTTCCCACCTCGAAGCAATATCACCGCTCCATGCTGCCGCTGCGTAACGCTGCAGCCCTGCATAAGCCGATCTGGTAAGTATAAATACCCGGTTTATCGGTTTTACCTTACGCTGGCCTTCGTATACTCCTTTGGCATTAACTAATGGAAAGGCATTAAAATAGGTAGTTGCAGAACCTTCATAGGTAGGTGTCATCAATTCTTTTCTTATCTCGACAGGTAAATTAGAGTGCATGTCTGGCTCTGTAGCATCCATCCACCATGCATCAACACCCTTACTGTACAATCTTTTGTTCATCAGAGACCAGAATGATGCCCTTGCTTTTGGGTTAAAAGCATCATAAAATGTATTTGCATAGCCTTTCCCTATCCAGTCTACTCTTCCGTCAGCAATATTCCTCTTATATAAAAAATTGTTTTTATCGAAATCATCGTAGATATCAAACCCTTTATTAAATTTAGGCCATACGGATATCATCAGGTTTACATGTTGCTGGTGCAGTTTGCGAATCATTAAATCCGGACTTTCGAAACGTGCAGGGTCAAACTCCTGGCTTCCCCATTCCGGCTGTTTCCAATAAGACCAATCCAGCACAATATTATCCAATGGTATTTTCCTGCTACGAAATTCATTTACAGTTGTCAGAATATCGTCTTGTGTTTTGTAACGTTCCCGGCTTTGCCAGAAACCCATTGCCCATTTTGGTATAAGTACGGCTTTACCAGTTACCGTCCGGTAACCGCTGATTACTTCATCGGCCGTAGGGCCATACATAAAATAATAATTTACTGCAGGTCCTGATTCTGAGCTTAGTGCAAATGTATTTTTAAGCTCTTCCGGTGCAGGCGGCAAACAGGTAAGGCCAATATAAGATTCTCCACCATCTGGTATCCATTCTATCTTTACATCCACTTTTTTATCTCTTTCCAGCAACAGGTCTAACAATGCAGCACCGGGATTCCAGGCTTGCCGCCAGTAATCTGCCACCAGCTTACCATCAAACCATACCTTGATATAACCTGCATATTTTAGCTGAAGCTGATATAAACCAGGCAGACCGCTTGCCACTGTTCCTTCGTAACTTACTACTGCATCTGCTAACTTAATACTATCAGGAAATTTATGCTGATCTGTAAGCCAGTTGATCGATAACTCTGAAACCGGACGTGTAAAAAGTACTTTTGATGGCGATTTGCGGTTCGCATAGCTGGCGGTTAGCCACCCTTCTTTATCATCCTTGGAAAATAACCTGAAAGCACTTAGCGGCTGATAATCCCGCACATCGCCGGCACGGGTAATAGAATAGTTATCCCAAAGCACACCATAACCTTTATTTGATACAAAAAATGGCACAGCAATATCAGTATTATACTGGACAAGGTCTACCCTCCGCCCCCTATAATTCATAATACCCTGCTGATGCTGCCCTAACCCGTAGTAGGCTTCGTTTTCTTGTGCATCAAAAATTTGGGATACCTGGTAAGAAGGCTCCCCGTTAAAGATTTTAGGGACTAAAGAAACATTTGGTGTTTTACTTTGAGCAAGCAATAAATTTCCCTTAAGGTCTTTATAAGTAATTAATCCCGTTGCTATAGCTACTTCTACCTGTAAGGCGTCGGTATTTAAAATCACTAATCCGTTTTCTTCTTTTACCGTAAACTGCGCAGCACTTATACTTGGCTTTACAGACATTAAGCTGCGGTCGGCACTAAAGTCGTTGCCGTCGCTTTCAGTAACATGAATAATGTGCCCAGTAATAGGCTGCATGAGGATCTTTTTAATCCCCGAAGAAGAATGAGCAATAGACACCTCTATTCCAGAGGGTATTTTTGAAAAGCTTTTACGTTCTTGTCCCCCAACCTTAATGGAGAACAGCAAGCCACAAATAAAGATTACGGAACAGACCCTAATTTTACGCATAGAAATAAATACAGTTTATATTGGTTATTTTATTTCTTAAAATTATAAGGAAGGGCCTGTCGGGAAGGCATCCATATGTTAACAATTGGGTATCCAAATGTTAACATATCGGTCTAAATTGCACGATTACAAATTTTTATCTTCTTTTGTTAATGCAAAAGCTGAAGGTAGGATCCCAAATTCTTCTTTAAAATACTTGCTGAAATGTTTGGGATTACTAAAGCCAACTTCATAAGCAACCTCAGCAATAGTCAGCTGTGATTTTAGTAAGATAGGTTTAGATTTGTGCAGGCGATAAAATCGGATATATTCTATGGGTGACTTACCAGTTAGCGGAAGGATCTTTTTATACAGTCCTACCCTGCTCATATTCATATCGGCACTCAGCTGGTCTACTGTATAACTGGCATCCGACAAATGCTTTTCAATATGCAGGGCGAGCTGTCTGATAAATTTATCATCTACGGATTCAATTTCTTGTTCCGATGGTTTAAACTCTACCTGTTTCTTAAAAGTTTTCTTAGCATTTTCCTGTTGCTGCAACAGGTTTCTGATTTTGGAAAGCAAGATCTCAAAATTAAAAGGCTTGGTCATGTAATCACTTGCCCCTGTTTCTAGTCCGCTTAGTTGCTGGTCTTCGCTGGTTAATGCAGTTAAGAGGATAATAGGGATATGAACAGTTCTTTTATCTGTTTTCAGTTTTCTGCAAAGATCTATCCCATTCATTTCTGGCATGCTTACATCACTTACGATCAAATCAGGATGTAGGGCAAGTATTTTTTGCCAGCCTTCACGACCGTTTCCTGCTTCTGCGATTTGATAGTAACCTTTCAGGTTATCCTTCAGATAAAAACGAAAATCCTCATTATCCTCAATGAGCATTAAAATAGGTTTCTTGCTTGTCGGGGTGGTTGAGGATTGAATTTCTGCATTTGTAGTATTGGTGTTTTTTATAAGCAACTGCTTACTTGCAGGAGCTACACCGCTCTGCATTGCTGTTTCCTGTTCTTCAAAAAATAGGGTGACCAGAAAAGTGGTGCCTTCATTTACATTACTTTCTACACTGATAGTACCCCCATGAAGCTTTACAAACTCCCGGGTAATCGAAAGACCTATGCCACTACCCTGGTTTACCATAGAATCTGGCACATCATGCTGAAAGAAACGTTCAAAGATTTTATCCTGCTTATCTTCAGGAATGCCAATACCTGTGTCACTTAAAATAAGGACAAGTCTCAATTTATCGTTCGCTATAGGCTCTATTTTAAGCGATATGGTTACGCGCCCGTCTTGCGGTGTAAATTTAAAGGCATTAGATAGGAGGTTAAAGATGATCCGCTCAATTTTATCGTGATCAAATACCGTAATCAGGCTTTTACGGTTCGCAGAGAAGTCAAATGAAATGTTTTTACGCTCTGCTACATCGGTAAAAGATTCAGAAAGTTCCTGTATAAACTTGATAATATCACCAGTTTTAGGGTGAAGCTTCAGTTCCTGCACCTCCATTTTTCTGAAGTCCAGTAGTTGGTTTACGAGGTTGAGCAGCCTCCTTCCATTTCGCTGGATCATTTGTAATTGCTGTTTTTCGGCTTCTGGAGCTTGACGGATCAGTTTATCCATCGGTGTTATAATCAAAGAGAGCGGGGTTCGGAACTCATGGCTAACATTGGTTAGGAATTTAATTTTCAATACGTCAAGGTCATGCATCCTTTTTGCCTGCTGCCGCTCTTGTTCAATCAAAAACTCCTTTTTAATCCTGTTGATCCCGCGCTGACGAAGAAATAATAGACTTCCACCAAATGCTGCTAAATACAGGATATAAGCCAGATTGGTGCGCCAAAAAGGAGGCCAAATCTTAATCGATAACTTGCGCTCATTGTTTACCCAGTTGCCTGATGCATCTGTAGACATCACTTTGAATATGTATTCTCCCGGATCTATATTGGTATAGGTAGCTCTCCTGTTATCACTTTGAAGTTCCTGCCAATGCTGATCAAACCCTTCTAGTTTATATTTGTACCTGATTTTTTGCGGATTAAAATAGTTAAGTGCGGCAAAAGAGATGGCAAATGCATTCTGATTATACCGGAGTTCTAGTGCTTTGGTGAATATTGGCGACTCTTTAAGGATGATATGCCCGCCTGTCTTTTCCCCAATATTCACCTGTTTATTGGCAATCTGCAGGTCTGACAGAACAATAACAGGTATGCTTTGATCATTCCTGATATGGTCTGCCCGAAAGAGATTAAAACCATTTGCCCCACCAAAAAGCAGCTCTCCACTCTTTGTTTTAAAACCTGCATTTGCATTAAAAGCACTCCCTTGTAAACCGTCTGTGCCATCGTATTTTCTAAAAGAATAAAAAAAACTGCCATTACTTTTTCTGGAGACCAGGATATTGAACAACCCATTTGCTGTACTTACCCAAAGGTTCCGATCCTGATCTTCCAATATTTTGAGTGTAGCCTTTTCTGTTAGCCCATTTTTACTGCCAAAGTTTAGGAAGTTCCCCTCCCGAGGATCCATTCTGCTGATGCCATCACGTGTACAGACCCAAATGAACCCATAACTATCCTGCATCAGATCATATACAATATTATTGACCAATGAATTGGGCTGACCAGCCTTGTTTTGATAATGGGCAAAAAGCCCATCAGGCGACAGTTTATCAATCCCATTAGAGGTGCCTATCCATATATTACCTCCATCATCTTCGATCAGACATGATATATAATCCGACTTCACACTATTTTGCTCGTATGACCTTTTGTGCGTAAAAATTCCAGATTTCCGGTCCAGCTTGTCTAATCCACCCTTTAAAGTAGCAATCCATAGATTACCTCTCCTGTCTTCCAGGATATCCCACACCCGATCATCCGACAAACTACCCGGATTCGCATCACTGTGTTTGTAATTTTTAAAATCCTTACCATCAAAACTATCCAGTCCTCCGAAATAAGTACCGATCCATAGCTTTTTACTCCGGTCAATATAAAGGCTGACAATAATGTCATTACTTAAACTGTTCGGATTGTCCGCCTGGTGTACATACCGCTTAAAAACACCTGTTTTACGGTTAAAATAGAATAATCCTCCTCCGTTGGTACCTATCCAAAGGTTCCCCTGGTCATCCTCCGTAAAACGATTGACATCTTCGTAAGTTAGTCCCTCTGCATTTGCCCCCTGATGTCTGTAAAGCGGAAATTTAAGGATTTTTTCATGGTAAAAACTTAGCCCCTTTTTAAAAGTGCCAACCCACATAATACCCGAATCGTCCCTATACAGGTTAAGTATACTGTTTTGTCCGACACTCGTAGGATCATATTCCTTATGCACCAGGTACCTCACACTGAAATCCCCTTTATCCAATAAATTAAGTCCACCGTGGTCCGTACCAATCCAAATCAATCCCTTGCCATCTTGCAGAATACTATTGACCAGATTATTATTTAGTTTTCCTTTCCCTTTATCAATTTCCCGCTTTTGCCCGCTGGCAGGATCAAAATAATTAATCCCCTCCATTGCATTTAAGCGGTAAATCCATATTGCACCTGCATTATCAATAAAAAGCCTGTAATCTGTAGAACTTTGCGCTTCATCCTGTTTATAAGTACTGATCCTGCGGATAACTTTCCCGGAAACCGGATGAATCATCTCTACCGTCTTATCCACATGGATCACCCAGATATTACCCTTTGTGTCTTGCTGTAGAGCAGAAATACCACCTTTCCTTATAGATTGATCCGTTTTCCCATCACACTGCAGATGCATCGTCTGTCCTGATAGCGGGTTGTACCTGAACACCCCTTCATCTGCTGCATTAAACCAGAAATTACCCCGTTTATCTTTCATCACATCCCTAACTACTTTCGCCGGGATGTGCAATTGATGAAAATACACTTTTACATTCCGCGTAAAGGTTTCTGTGTGCGGGTCATAAATACTTGGGCCTCCTCTGGTATCCAGGTAAAGCTTATTTTCAGGTAATTCGTAAATGTTTGTAATAAAGTCGTCTGTTAAAGATGTACTGTCCCCAGGATCATGTTTAAAAACCTTAAATTGATATCCGTCGTAGCGATTGAGGCCAGAAAGCGTGCCAAACCACATAAAGCCCCGGGCATCTTTTATGATGGTATTTACTTGGTTGTGTGATAGCCCATCAGATAAATCGATACCAGAAAACTGGATCTGGTCTTGCTGTGCAAATATTGCCAGCGAAAAAACACAGCACCACAGCGTAAGGAATATTTTCCGGTAGAACATCAGATTTATATAAGGTTGCTTTAATAAACAGGAATAAATTCCGGTCGCTTAAACTTACATTTTTTTGTTCTGATTAATAAAATAATCTTTAAATCGGCGTTGTAAAATAAAATATGCTTCCCTGACCCTCCTTACTTTCTACCCAAATGCGTCCCTGGTGTTTTTCTACAAAGTCGCGGCACAGCTCCAATCCCAAACCCGTTCCCTTTTCACCTGAGGTTCCATAAGTCGTAAAGCTTAACGATTTATTAAAAAGATGTAAAAGCACTTCTTCAGAAATTCCAATACCATTATCCTTCACTGAAAAAAGCAAATCAAAATCCCTTATTTCTACCTCTACAATGATCTCACCATTAGCTGTAAATTTAATTGCATTAGATACCAGGTTACGGATAATGGCATCTAACATATCTTTGTCAGCATACAGCTTAATTCCTTCCGGTACCATTTTTACCAGTTGGATATTTTTGGCATCAGCCATCGGCTTGATCCTTTTGATACAGCTTTCTATTAGTTTACCAAGATCATGGATCAGCACAGGGTTAAAATTAAGTTTATTAAATTGGTTTTTTGCCCATTGGAGCAAGTTTTCCAAGAGCTCATTTGCATTCTGAAGACCTATTTCCATTTTAGAAAGATATTCCAGCAGCTCTTCTTTGCTGATATCATCGATATCCATTAACGCAAGTTCGGCCAGTTTAAGGCTAGCAGCGATCGGGTTTCTAAGGTCGTGCCCAATTACAGAAAGCAGTTTTTCTTTATGGGTATTTAGTGCTTTAAGTTCTGTGTTTAGCTCCTTAAGTTCCATCTCTTGTGCTTTTCTAGCAGTAATATCACGTATACTACCTTCAGAACCAACCACTATACCATCTTTAAAGATCAATCTGGCATTTACAGAAGCATAAATTAATCTATTGTTTTTAGTCTTTAATTTCACTTCAAAATCAGTAACAGCATGGTCTTGCTTTAAAACTTCCACTATGATATCACGATCTGTTTGGTAGTAATAAAAATCTGTTACCGGGCTCCCAATGATTTGTCCCCGTCTATAATTGTACTTTTCTATCGAAGGACTGATTTCGGTTACAATCCCTTCCTTATCGGTCCGATAATAGATATCTTGTATATTTTCAAATATTTCCCTGTATTTCTCTTCACTAATCGCCAGCGCATTTTCCGCTTCTTTAATTTTAGTGATGTCGTAACTTATACCGAGCAATCCAATAATTTCTTCCTTACTATTTCTTAACGGGATTTTGGAAGTAAGCAGGTAATTTACACGTCCATCAGGTCTGATATCCACACTCTCTTTGCTAATCATTGGGATACCGCTTTTTAAAACTTCCTGATCTTCTTTAAAAGAGTTTACTGCGGTAACTTCCGGGAATAATTCAAAATCAGTTTTTCCAATGATATCATGTTCCGTTAAGCCGTTCATATAGGAAATTTCGGAACGGTTTGCCCTGGTTTTTCGTAATTCAAGGTCCTTAATATAGATATTGATAGGTAAATTATCAATTAACGTACTTAATAAGTTCCGCTCTTCACTGATCAGGCTACTGGCAATCTTATTTTGCGTAATATCCTGTATCTGTGCAATCAAATGTATGGGTACGTTTTCTGAATTACGTAAGATAGATACACCCAGAAAGACCCAAATAATCTGTCCGTTTTTATGGATCAGTCGCTTTTCCGTATAAAAATTATCACTGTCCCCTTCAATCAGGTCGCGCATCAGTGCTACACTTTGTGAAAGGTCGTCGGGATGGGTAATATCTTCGAACTCCATTTGCGTGAGTTCATTAATCTCGTAACCAAGCATATCCGACAAACTCTGATTGGCCCTGATGCAGTTTCCACCAATACCAAACATAGCCATTCCAATAGCAGAATACTCAAATGCGCCTCTAAATTGTGCTTCGCTAAGTTTTATTTTTTCTTCTGATAATTTTCTTTCTGTAATATCTATAATGACTAGGCTATTAATTTTCTGACCTTCTATATCTGTATAGATGGCGGCAGACAATAAGCAGGGGAATTTTTCTCCGGTCTTACGTATGCCTGTTACTTCAGCTGTAGCCTTACCATATTTTGCCCTGATCGCTATAAATTCACCCATGCGGTGATCATCTTTATCAAAAATCTCATACCTGGTTATTCGCTTAAACTCTTCCAGTGTATAGCCAAACATATCTAATGCCGCCTGGTTAGCATCGATCACTGATTTTTCCGGGACAGTGAGCATAAATCCATACAGCGAATTTTCAATGATCGAACGGTATTTGAGCTCGCTGTTTGCAAGCTGGATTTCCTGAATTTTCTGTTGCTGGATTTCTTGAAAAGTTCCGTAAACACGGGCACAAATCCCGTTAACAAATTCCGCCTTACCGTGCACCTTAACCCAAATTTCTTCACCTTGTAAGGTAACCAGCTGTAAGTCTAAGGCATAAGCTTTACCTATTGCAAAAGCTGCCCCAAAGCTGCTAACTAGCGTATCTTTACTTATTCCTTCTTTAAAAAATGCTATAGCTTTATTTAAATCGGGAACATAATCGGCCGGGACTCCATGGATTTGCCTGGTTACGGGCGACCAGTACAGTTCGCTCTGAACAAAGTCATACTCCCATGCACCAATCCGCGCAACTTCGTTGGTTTGCTCATATAGGTCCAGTTTCCTTTTCAGTGCATCATTTTGCTCAATTTGTTGAGTTAATGTCTCCCAATAAAGCATTAGTCCGATAACTTTGGCCTCGTTGTTAAAATAAGGCTGAACTTCCCATCTTACCCATTGCAAACTGCCATCCAGAGAAATTACGTGATCGGCTTCGCCCTTACGAATATTGCCATTCAGCGCATCCTGATACACTAGCATCCATTCTGGGCCCATCATTGGAAATAGATCTTCCAGTGATTTACCGGAAAGAGGATCTTCCAGTTTAAAATTATCTATCCATTTGCGTGAAGCCACTACATAATGCAGTTGCTCATTCAAAAGAGCGACTGCATACGGTGCATTCACTATGATTTGATATATGGGCTCAAATAGTGCACTTGACATTTATCTCTGATTATTTGCAGATACCATCTTTTACTCGCTTTTACACTCCGCTATTCTAGCTTCTAGTTTCCTGATCTGTGCTATGGATACTTGAAATTGTACGGGAACTTTATTAAACTCAAATGTTACCCTTTTGATATTTTTGCCAGATTTAACTTCCATCCATTCTGCGCCTCCATCCGCGCAATCAGGACAACCGATCACAGAATCCAACAAATAAAAAGATTTAAAATCAAATTGAGATAAAACCTGCTTATAAATTTCTTTACTTAAGGGTTGGGTACATATCCTTTCTTCAGTATTATTACCGTTTTTCTTTTGGACATAAGTTACCTTCTTAGCTGAAATCAGCAATTCTTTATTACAATAACCTACACAATGCCCAAAACTAGTGCCATGACTAATAATAACTGGTGTTTTACAACTGCTAGCTACGCCGCTGGTGAGAAGTAGTAGAAGCATAGCGGTTATTTTTATTTTTTGCATTTTATTTCTTTAAAATCATAATATTCTAATGCTTAGCTATATACCATTCATGTAACAACCGAGCAAGAATATAGTAAATTAAGGTACGCATAGGTTTATTAATTTTTCGAAATTAGTTTATTATTTTTCTATTACCACTACAATTACAGATACCATATCATAAAAAGAGGCTGTCTGATCAACTCCGGCAGCCTTATTTTCATTTAATACGAAATTTCTAAAGTCTTTTTTTTCCTTTAATAAGTTCTATATCCATGTGTTTAGTGCTTTCTAGAAAGGGCTGTACTTGTTTACTCACCAGCCGCTCAAGAGACTTCCAGTAAAATTTTGACATAACTTCCTCTACCTGGTCCATTACTTCACTAAAATCCAATCCGGTAATAATCGTCTTATCTTTAGCAAATAGACGGAACAATAATCTTTGCTTGCGCTCATTGAGGCGGCGGACCTCCCCGTCGGGAACCGAGCCGTTGTGTGTAGCATAATTTTCAGCGAGGTTAACTGATATTAATCCTGTCAAAGGATGTTTATATAAAAGGATTTCTCTGGAATCGATTAGTGCTGAATAGCAGAAACGGCTATGAAGGTAAGGATGTAATCTTGCTACATATTTTTGCAGGAACTGGCTAATGTCTATTTCTATTTCAAAACTACTATTAGGAAATTGTTGGATGTACGTTTCTTTAAAAAATTCATAAAGATTTTGGGCAATCCTTTCTTCTTTAAATATGTGCAGACAAATGGCTAATGCGGTGGTAAAAGAAGATAGGCCCCCTTTATCTCCCCACTCAAAATCACATTCATAGAACGGGCGTAGCGCATATGCTTCTTCGGGCAGTAGCTCAATATCATCTATCCAAAGCCTTCCATGGTATTTGTTAATTAAATTTGGATCTGAAGCCGCCATTAAAACTCCCTTTATAAGGTAAGTCTTTTTTGTCAGGTTGAAATAGTCCGCTTGTTCTGCTGGTATTAAATGCTTATTCATATGGCTTTAATTTAGATTTGGCGATGTTGGAGGAAATCTAAAAAGGGCTTGGCGGCCGGATTTGTATTAAGGCTAGGTTTACCGACCGCTTCTGCCAGTTTTTAAAATTCACGAATTTAATGAGAAAGGCAAATGGGTCAACTTATTACAAGATAATAAAGGCCGGCTACTTGCCCGTCTATTGTAACAGAGGTTCTGGTAAACCCTATATTTTTTTCAAAATATACCCTACAACAAACATAAGCAAGCAACCGACCCTATATTTTATAGGATCATGGCTGCCTGACTTAGCTCGTAGGGATTTGAAATTTACCAGATTTCTGTTACGAGACTCATCAAGCAGTGCTTCATTTCAATTTGAAGAACTGCAATATTATAATTTTAGTTTCAATACTGATTCTTTAATACATATTCATTTGGTTAGTTTAAAGCTGCACATGTCGAGTATTTTTTAGAGCCAACGTCCCATTCTACATACAACGTTCTAATATCAACATAAATGTAGAATATTAGAAATAAAATGTAGAATTTTTCCAACAATTAAACATTTACCTTGTTTTTAGTGAAAAGCAAGGATATAAAAAAACATAAAGGAGAATTATTAAACTCGGTAGTCCGGGCAAATGGAATAACAATTACAGCACTAGCTGTCAAGGTTGGGATCGACAGATCTACCTATTATAACCACATAAAAGATCCATTTCTACCATATGAAGATATAGTAAAATACGGTGTAGTATTAAATTATGATTTCTCTACGGCTTATCCCAAGCTCGGCCCCTCCAAGCAAGACGACCAGCCCCCAATTACAACTTTTGAAGCTATGGAGCAGAACAGGGATTTCTGGAAATCAAAGTATTACGATCTTAAAGGAAAAATTGTTAAGCTTGCCAACGAAGAAGATTAGTCCTTAAGCCTCTCTATTCAGATTCCTTTTTTGCTGCAGGATTGATGAAATTGACTGCAATTTGTGTTAAATAAGCATCAGCATTCTTTTCTTCAGTGAGACACTGATCAAGTAATATTTCTGCATCGGGATAACCGATTTCCCCCATTAGTGACACCAGGCTCCCGTAACTAGCAATTTTATAATGTGCTATTAGTTGTACTGCATAAATTATTTCTGCATCCCGTAAAGCAGTTCCTGTCTCTACATTTTTGACGATTGATGCTGCCTTTTCACTTAAGAGTTCAATAATTTCGCACCTGCATTTTCCCGGTTGATAATCAAGCATATTAAAAATAAGTTCCAACCTCGAAATATGACTATGGCCCTCCTCAGATTGCGTTGTTAAAGCACTTTGCAATTCGGGGGTAAAGGATGCGAGCGACAAGGCAGCATAAGATTTAACCACTTTCTTTTCCGCACCATACAAATCCTGTAAACACTGAGTAAAGAAATCAAATAACCCGGTTTGTTTTGCGCTAACTTCCATATGCTTATGATTTAATTTATTATTCAATAAAACACTTAATCATAGATTATAGAGAAAACAACACAAATGCATAAAAGTTTAGTTAACCTGATGAAATACGGTTTAAGAGTGATAGCTTTGCAGCGATTAAAAATCTATCATGGCAGTATTACATAAAAAAGAAGAGAAAATTGAAGTTGTGCTGAGTAAGCTTCCAAAAGACTATACAGATAAACAGTTTGTAGATACTTTCATCCAGCTTTATTCTAAAGACTGGGGTAAAATCAAAGCGAATTACATTAAGCAGTCGCAAGATAAGGAGCCCGGAACTGTGATAAACATGCCTAAACCAGAGATTTACTTGAAAAATATTTTAACCGTGTACCTGGCAAACCAGAAAGGTTCTTAAACTGGCAAGCTTTAACATTATATTTTAAGCATAAAAAAACGGGATAATTTATTACCCCGTTTTTTTATGCTTAAAATATAATGTATTAGATCAATTCATTTTTGACCAGGTAATTTCTTGCCTGTTGAAAATCAACGAATATTTTATCAGCTGCTGCTAATTTTAGGTGGTCTTCACTATTGCCCTGAATAACGAAACAAGTAAGTTCTGCGCCTTTTGCCGCTCGCAATCCATTTAAAGTATCTTCAAAAACCAGGCATTCGGATTTCTCCAAGCCAAACTTCTTTACAGCAAGGTTATAAGATTCAGGATCTGGCTTGCTGTTCACTACGTCACTTCGTGTAACCAGGAAACTAAAATATTTCGATAATCCATTTTTTATGAACATTTCATCTACATCAGGTCTTTTACTTGCCGTAACCAATGCCATTTTAACTCCTGTACTAAGAAAGAAATCGAGTGTATCCTGTACATAAGGCATAAGATCAATTTTACTCGTCTTCAACCTTTCCACGGTCAGGTCCTCCTTACGGGAAATCAGCAAATCTAAAGGAGATTCAATTTCATAAAGCTCCTTTAACCTTTTAGCATTTCCAGGCAAAGGAATACCTGCATAGTTTTTTAAGAAGTCATGATATTCCAACTGAACATTAGATTCTGCCAGTAATTCGTTCCAGGTATTAAAATGAAAGTGCTCAGAATCAACAAGGGTACCGTCCAGATCAAAAAGAAGTGCTTTAAATTTTGCCATTAAATATGTAAATTAGGTACCTTTTATCCAGGCTACAATGTCGATAATCAGTGTCTCAGAAACACTCGAAGCTGTTTGATACTGTGTAACCGTGCCTTTTTCAACTTGTGAGCTTAGTAAGTGGTTAAGATCTGAGTATTGTTTAAACGTAACATTCGGGTGCCCGCTTAATTCTGACTTCCATAAATTAAAATCCTCCATAGAAACCTGGAAATCATTCTCACCTTGTATAACCAAAATACGCTGCTTCAATTTTTTTGCAGCTTCTACCTGATTATACTGATTCAAGTCAACCCAATAAGCAGCAGGTAAACCTAAAAGTATAGAATCTGGCTTCATTTTACCTAAAGTAGTTACCGTTCCCCTTTGCAGCTCGGTCATCACATCATTATACCGTTTCTTTCCAGCTTGGGTGGTATCTTTAGATACTTCAAACAAATACTTGTTCTGTTCAACCAGTACATCAGCAAATTTTCTTGCAGGTGCTTCTGCTAATATAATACCATTGAGCTGAGGCGCCAATGAAGCAATTCTTGGGGCAAGCATTCCGCCAAGGTTGTGGCCCAATATATAAATCTGTTTTTTGTCTACACCAGGGATCGTACCAGCCAAAGTAACAGCAGCTACAGCATCGTCAATCGTTTCTTCCTTAACGGTAAAAGATCCAGTAAATTCATTCCCATTTACCAATGTTCTTTTTACGTAGCGGATACTTGCCACTCCTTTGGCAGCCAAACCTGCAGCCAGGTCTTTAAAAGGCTTATTCGGACCTAAAGTTTCATCCATATCACTTGGTCCGGTGCCATGTACCAGCACAACTATAGGAAAATTAACCGCATTTTTCGGAACAGTCAGCCTGCCTACCAATTTATGCCCAGCCGCTGTAACATAAACTTCCTTCTCATCATAAAGCGTAATATCTGCATAGGCAGGATTTAAATAAGTAGTACCTGCCGCTGGCCTTGGCTGGATATAAAAACCTACCAACTTTTCTGCCTTATTAAAAGCAAGTAGAAATGATTGTGTCGCATTGGCAAATTTGCCCTCCATGGTTACCGCATAAAATTCTCCCTGTGCTTTACTTTGTGTAACATCCACAGACTCAAATTTACCAAGCCTGGTGTTCATATTATCCCATAATTTCTGCAGGTCTGCCACGCTGATCTTCGATTGCAATGTAGGATCAAAAAATGCCTGCGCCGCGGTAAAGTTCTGTTCATTCATGAGTTTAAAGAAATCATCCGACTTTCCAAACAAGTTTAACAACCCCTGTCCAAAGGAAGCTGTAGTGAGGAATAATGCCAGAATCAATAAAGTAACTTTTTTCATTTGAGAATATATTTTTGTTTTTTAATTGATGAAGCTTGCACAATATTTATTGCTGTTTGTAAGATGTAATCCTATGCAGGTGTCATTAGCAAAATACTTGTTTTGTTTTCCGGTTGTTAACAGGTTTATCCGTAATTATCACTGTGTACAAGGGTTACTTCTTATATAAAGGCCATATTACGAATTAGTATCGGTTAAATCAAAGTTAGTATTAATTCATTTAGTTACGAATCTTCCTGGATGATTGCTTTGATATAGATTAATATTTAACATTAAATAACATTTGGGCAGGTTTGGCCTGAGGTGAAGCACCAAAAACACATTATTCAGAATTCCGTATAAATAAACAATTATTATTATTAATTAAATATTTACTGTTTTATGAAACACATATTAAACTAAAGCAGTATCTTCGTTATATGGTGTTCGGCTGCTTTCATTTCTACTAATTAAAAAGATCCGGTCATCATGCCTTGGCTAACATATAAACCTTAAATCATAATAATATGACATCTCCAAACACACGAGTAATGAAATTGCAAAAAGAACATAGACCAAATGGTTCATTCTTCAAAATTTTACCAGCTTTGAGATTAGCGGGTAAGCTGCTTGAAAAAAGCGGATTCTTCGCTGGTGAAATGGTGGTCATAAATTATGAAGAGGAAAAGTTGACTATCACAACCCAACGGCCAGCTAAGGAGTATTTAGATGAAAAACATGCAGAAAGAATGCTAGAAATTCAAAAAAGAGCTAAATGGGAAGAGTTTGATTAGCATAGGCTAAACAAGCATTGAAAATGACCTCCCCGTCCTGATGTTGCAAAACGCACTATCAAGACGGGGGTGCATGAAAAATAACTATTAAGCTACTTACAGCAAATAATTATTTCTATATTCCACACCATAAACAATACTCTTTAAGGATAAAAGTCCATGGCAGACAAATTAGTAATCAAGGAATTGACACAACGGAAACTATTCCATTTGAGGCAATTTAAGCTTTACAACGATAGATTGTATTATAGGAATAAACATCTTTTTGGTTCATTACAGATAGAAGTCCCTTTTGAAGAATTGACCAATCAGGTAGTTTATGAAAAAACTTCAAAACCTATATTATGGCTTTTTACTGCTCTCTTTACGATTGTATTTATTACAAGGAGCTATTATATGTTTGTTGAACCTGATTTTGACTTTGGAGTGTATTTTATAGTAATCGTATTATTAAGTATATCCTATCTTGGCGCTTACTTTGGTCAAAGGGATGTAATGATCATTAGAGCAGAAAGTCCGAAATACATAGAATTTGATATTAAAAGACCAGACGAAAATTCAGTAACTGATTTTTATATGCAACTGCGAAAAACGAGTAAAAATTTTTTATTAGACAAGTATGTTTATGAAAAAACACTATCGTTGGTACAGCAAAAAACAAACTTATCTGCGCTGCAGGACAGAAAGATGATCGACGAAGTAGACTTCAAAATTATTTCGGATAAAATTAGTTTTGATTCCATAAGCAAGCCTTTAGGATTTAAAATCACATCACAAAAATAATAACTGCCTTTTAGCGGGACTTAAGTTAATATTGTAAATTGGATGTTTTATTATAGACCCCAGTTTTGATGGGATTGGAGACAATTGAAACATGAATATAGGCTCAATAACTTTAAAATAATAATTACAAAAGGCTGTAAAAAAAAGAAAGGGTTGTCGCATCCACGAAGCATCCCTATTCTAACCAAATATAAACCTGTATGAACGGGTTTTCCTTTAAATTTCCAGTAGTGTTAATTGCATTTAGTTAATGAACTATCCTAAAGCCGGAAAATATTATTTCTTGTTTCTGATACAAATATACGAACTTTTCAATAGTGTACAAATTACACTAAGAATTTTTTCCAAAAAAACATTTCTGTGACTTATCCGTCAGACAGTCCAGTACAGTTAAAATAGAATATTACTCTGTAATTCAAGCTTTAACGCTACTAATCAAGTGCTCAATATCCTCTTGCGTCCCGTTAAATGGACCAGATGTTTCTATTTTAAGACTGGCCATGGCAGCGCCAAATTCTCCAGACTCCTGCACCCCTGCTCCCTTTACACGCTTAAATAAATAGCCTGCCATATAGGTATCACCGCAGCCAGTTGCATCGGTTTCTACAGATGGACGGTAGGCAGGGATGTCATAAAATACGTCATCAGCATAAATAATTGATCCCAAACTGGCGCGCGTCACTACAACTTCTTTTACTCCCCACTCTGCCAATATCTTTGTACCTGCTGTAATCCCTGTAACCCCGGTTAATATTTCAAGTTCAGTCTCATCAGCTTTTACGATGTGGACGTATTGAAGGGCTTCTTTTTTTTCAGCCCAGCTAACTGCACATACTCGCTGGTCACGTACTTCACGCAAATAACCTTGTACGTCTAAAGATACTTTACTGCGGGCAGAAAGGCTTTTAATCAGTTCTACAGAAATATCATTTGCCAACAATGGTCCCAAGTGGAAAATTTGTGATTCGATACCAGTAAGCTGTTCAACGGTAAAAGGATCTGCTTCCTGCAAAACACGTTGTGTACGATGGTCCAGATTGGCGGAATATATATTTTCAAAATACACTGTTTTAGCACTGGGAAATACATTTACTGTTATTCCATTAGCCATCAGATCGTCTACGAATGAAAGTTCTGTATCTGCAAGTGCTGTAACAAGGCCATAATTAAGTTCCAGCCTGCGTAAAGCATTAGAGAAGTAGAATGAAGTACCTCCCGCCATATGCTTTTCAGAAGTAGAGGTAACTATTCTGTCTAATGTAATATGCCCTATGCAACAAATCTCGTACATCCAAGTAATTTAAAAGATTAGCTGAAATGCTATCTGTGCAGCAAATGTAGGAAATAGCGCGATGAACAGGGAATAGTAATACAAATTCTATTTAAATAAACCAAAACTATACTGTGCATCCGTCCAGAATTCATCAAGCCCAATAATTCTCGGCTTAAAGAATGAAATCAACGTTGGCCAGTCTTCTCCTTTAAATATACTTACATCATGCAGCGACTTGCTAATTCTGCTTATAGTTTTAAAGTTTTCATCGGATATATGTAGCTGCCACTCCCACTCTTCTCCCAAAATAGAGGTAAGCATAGTTCGATAGGCTGTAAACTGTTCAAAAATCAGTTCCTGGATTCCGGAATCAGGGTGTGAGATTTCAATAGCTATAAAAGCAGAATAGTTATCAGCATGCATCTTAAAATGCAAGTGTTTGATACCTGTCTTGTAGTTGATCCAATTAATTTTCAAACCCTCAGCAGAAGGGTGAGGGGATATATATTGTCCGAATGCGGTCCAGAAAGATTGTTTTAGTCTGGAAGCTTCATCTTTTGAATACATAAATAATGCAAAAAACGTTTTACTTCTTATGATAATGGTTCTCGAGGAATTCAGATTTAGAATCCCTGAATGTTTTTACTGTCCCAATGCTATACATAAAGCGTATATAATACCACGCAATATCTACCTGATGTGGTAGAAATCCCGTTCTTGCACTTTTAGGATACAAGTGATGGTTATTATGCCATTCTCCTGCTACAATACCGGGCCAAAGCTGGTTGATAGACATATCATCGCGGCTAAAATCATAATTATCCTTGCGCATATCCTTCCCTTTACCATGGCCTTCGTAATTAAATGTCCTTACCCCTACCGCCCAAACACCGGCTGCGCCAAAGACTGTACAGGCCAAAGCGTGACCGCCTATTAGGTAAAAAGCAAGATACCAAAATCCCCAGTTTAATATCCAGGACAATATTGTTCGTCCAGGATTAGCAATTGATCCCCACTTAAGATATTGAGCGTAAGTATTAGGCGTAATACCTGTATGTTTCATCAGCCGTGTCGCGGTGTAATAATCTTTTTCAGAAAGATCTTTGGCTATCGGCTGGTGGTTTACATCCGCCAGGAAACAATAAAGAAAACCTCCTGAAGCATTATAAGGATCACCTGGCATATCAGATTTGGCATGGTGTACATGGTGAGAAACAACATAAATCTCTTCCGGGATCATTGATATGGTTAGGTTCTGGGTAAAAAACTTCCAAAACTTATTTCTGAAGGTATACGCATTATGGGTACAAAACCGATGGTGCCAAATCGTACCATGTGTTCCCATAATAATCATGCTGTATATAAAGGCAACTGCAAGCAGTCCCCAGCTAAAATACTGGAAGATAAATAAGGCAAGGAAAGGTATAGAGAGTACAACTTTTGCCCAGCTCATAAAAGGAAGCCAATTTTTTCTGGATTTGAAAATATTTAATCTCGAAAAGAACTCTTTGAATATCTGCTTGGGAGTAGGTTGGGAAAGTTCACCATTAGCATTTTTCCATCCATAGGCAGGTGGATCTAATACTATTTCTAAAAATGTCATAAAAATGCAATTAAATACTTTGGTGAAAGTACGGTTGATTTTTTGCATTTCACGCAACTATATGTAAATAACTTGCTCTTGTTAGTCAATGACCAGTAATTAAAGCATTATTTCCTAGTATTAGTTTAAACATATGCCTAATTTCGGCCTTTTAAAGGATTTCCAGCATATCGGCCAGATATCGGAAAATGAGATTAAGATTACATATAACATGAACAGTAAAACCAACCGCAAGCAAGACGCCTTAGATTATCACTCTCAGGGGAGACCAGGAAAAATTGAAGTTGTACCTTCAAAACCTACAAATTCTCAAAGAGATTTAGCACTTGCTTATTCTCCCGGAGTAGCAGAGCCTTGTCTGGCAATTCACCGTAATCCTGAGGACGTTTATAAATATACAGCGAAGGGGAACTTAGTTGCAGTAATTAGTAACGGAACAGCTGTACTCGGACTAGGCAATATCGGTCCGGCGGCAAGTAAACCGGTAATGGAAGGTAAAGGCCTATTGTTCAAAATATTCGCTGATATTGATGTTTTTGATTTGGAGCTGAATACTTCTTCAGTGGATGAGTTTGTAAACGTAGTTAAAGCTTTAGAGCCAACGTTCGGCGGGGTAAACCTGGAAGATATAGCTGCACCTATGTGCTTTGAGATCGAAAGGCGCCTAAAAGAGGAAATGAATATTCCTGTAATGCACGATGACCAGCACGGAACGGCAATTATTACCAGTGCCGCCCTATTAAATGCTTGTCAGTTACAAAATAAAAAAATTGAAAAGGTAAAAATTGTAGTGAGTGGTGCTGGCGCTGCGGCTGTATCTTGTGTTAAACTATATTTGAAATTAGGGGTTAAAAAAGAAAACCTAGTGATGTTCGATATTGATGGGTTAGTGAACGTAGACCGAACTGACCTGGATCCAATCCGTATGGAGTTTGCGACAACAAGAAAGGACATCAAAACACTTGCCGAAGCAATGAAAGGCGCAGATGTATTTCTCGGTCTGTCTGCGGCAAATGTTGTTTCTGTAGAGATGGTACAGTCTATGGCTAGAAACCCAATCGTATTTGCGCTCGCAAATCCGGATCCGGAGATTGCATACGACCTGGCGATTAATTCGCGTAAGGATATTATCATGGCTACCGGCCGTTCCGATTTCCCTAACCAGGTGAATAATGTACTTGGCTTCCCTTATATTTTCCGTGGTGCACTAGATGTCCGTGCAACATCTATTAATGAAGAAATGAAAATTGCTGCAGTAAGGGCAATTGCAGAGCTGACTAAACTTCCTGTTCCCGAGATTGTTAACCTGGCTTACAAGGCTAAAAACCTTAAATTTGGCAAGGATTATATTATTCCAAAACCTATTGATTCGAGGTTGATTGGCATCGTTTCTATGGCTGTAGCAAAAGCTGCAATGGAATCTGGAGTAGCTAGAAAACATATTACTGACTGGAATGCTTATCATGAAGAGCTTCAGGTAAGGTTAGGTGCAGATGATAAATTATTGAGAAATCTGGCAGGTAAAGCAAAATCAGCTCCAAAAAGGGTGGTCTTTGCCGAGGCTGATAATTACAAAATATTAAAGGCTGCACAGATTGTAAAGGATGAGGGCATTGCTACGCCAATCCTTTTAGGTAATGTAGAGCGTATTCAAAAGATCGTATTGGAAAATGGTATTGAATTTGACGGTATCGAAATCATCGATCCGCTGCAAGGAACACCAGATTCAGAAAAATTTGCAGACCATCTTTACCAGAGGCGTCAGAGACGTGGTATCACGCTTTATGAGGCTAGAAAACTTGTGCGCGACCGAAATTATTATGGTGCGAGTATGGTAGAATTTGGACATGCTGATGCACTGATTTCGGGCCTGACTAAAAATTATAAATCTACTTTAAAACCTGCGTTACAAGTAATCGGCACTAAAAAAGGGGTTAAGAAAATTGCTGGTATGTATTTGATGCTTACCAAAAAAGGGCCCGTTTTCCTTGGAGATACAACAGTAAATCCTGATCCAACAGCACAGGACATGGTAGATATTACCGGCCTGATCAATGATTCAGTAAAAGGATTAAATATCACACCAAGAATCGCGTTGTTATCTTATTCGAATTTCGGTTCTAATACTGGTGCAATCCCTGATAAAACGAGACTAGCAACAGCATTGCTGAAAGAAAAATATCCAGACATGATTGTGGATGGTGAAATGCAAGCCAATTTTGCCATGAACTCAGAATTATTGCAAGGCAACTACCCTTTCTCTACCCTTAAAGGCAGTCCGGCCAATACCCTGATCTTCCCTAACCTGGAATCTGGTAACATTGCATACAAACTCTTACAAGAACTAGGAAATGTAGAAGCTGTAGGCCCTATCCTTTTAGGATTGAACAAACCAGTGCACGTTTTACAGATGGATAGTTCTGTTCGCGAGATCGTTAATATGGTAACTATTGCTGTGGTAGATGCACAGCAAAAAGGCTAAATATTAGATATAAAAAATGGGACCGAAAGTATCGGCCCCATTTTTTATATCTAATATTTTATGGATTGATAAACAGTTCGCTGCTGAGGTACCTGTCGCCCCTATCGCATGCTATAAAAACAATTAATCCTGATGTTAATTCTTCGGCTAGTTTTACTGCACAGGCCAATGCCCCACCACTGCTCATCCCTGCAAAAATCCCTTCAACTTTGGCCATCTGCCTTGCATAATGTGAAGCATCTTCCTGCGAAACATCCATCGTACGATCTACGCGGCTTGCATCAAATATCTTCGGCAAATAAGCTGCCGGCCATCTTCTGATCCCAGGAATAGACGATTCTTCTGTGGGCTGGCAACCTATTATCTGAATATCCGCGTTCTTTTCTTTTAAATACATCGAGTTCCCCATGATACTACCAGTTGTACCCATTGAGCTTACAAAATGGGTAATCTGTTGATTAGTATCCCTCCAGATCTCCGGACCTGTAGTTTTGTAATGTGCCAGATAGTTGTCAGGGTTTGCAAATTGATTGAGTAAAAAATACCCTTTACGGCCTTTATCTTCTGCATAGTCCCTACAGGTCTCAATTGATTCGAGCAAGGTCACTTTCGCACCAAAAGCTTCCATAGTTAAAGTTCGCTCCCTTGTAGAATTAGCAGGCATAACTAATTCGATCTCCAGGTCGTATATGGATGCGATCATTGCTAATGCAATCCCGGTATTGCCACTTGTAGCCTCGATCAGCTTTGTTCCCTTTTTAATTTCCCCCCGCTCTATTGCACTGCGGATCATATTTAAAGCAGCCCTGTCCTTTACACTACCCCCAGGATTGTTACCTTCTAGTTTAGCGAAGATTTTCACCTTGGGATTAGGGTTTAATCGCTGGATTTCTACCAAAGGGGTATTCCCTATTGCATCGATAATGTTTCCCATTTTTTAATTTTTGCTTTTTGTTTCTATCACTTTCATGGCCGATTGATAGTACACAGTAGAATCGGATAACACACTCTTGGTGAGCCAAACGTTACCACCGATAATACTATTTTCGCCAATAAAGGTATCACCTCCCAAAATTGTTGCCCCCGAATAGATAATTACATGATCGCCAATTGTAGGGTGCCTTTTGGTATTTGCCATAAACTTCTCTACACTTAACGCGCCAAGTGTTACCCCCTGGTACAATTTGACATGGTTTCCTATTACCGTTGTTTCTCCGATTACAATACCGGTACCATGGTCTATGAAAAGGAACTCCCCTATTTCTGCCCCGGGATGTATATCAATACCTGTCACAGCGTGTGCGTATTCGGTTAACACCCTGGGGATCAATGGCACACCCAAAACCAATAGTTGATGCGCTATCCGGTATAAGGAAACCGCAAGAAAACCTGGATAAGTCCGGATGATCTCAAATTCACTTTTAGCTGCCGGATCACCGTTTAAGGTTGCAGTAATATCAGTGTTCATTTTGCGGTACAACTCTGGGAGCTCAACGTAAAAAGTGTTCGCAATCAATTGCTTATCGCACTCCATACAGGCTTTAGTGGCCCCAAGAATATGCAGGAGCTCGCGTTCAGACTGATCAAACATTTCCTGGATTTCCAATAGTGTATAATCAGGAAAAGTTAAACGCTCCGGATACACAAGGTTAAGCAGGTTTACTGCCCATTCGGCAATCTCTTTGTTAGAAGGGATGGTCTCGATCAGGTGCTGTTTATTATATATATGAAGGTAAAATTCTTCGTTCATAAAATTTGATCTATAAGCAGGGAATTGAATTAATCAAGACCTTTTGTGATAACATGTACTTGTGGTGCTGTGCTCGGCAATTTAATTGCATTCGCATCCATCGATTCTTTAATTTTTTGATAAGTAGCATAATACACCGGCCAAAAATTACTATTTGCCGTCCAGGCCCTCACAATTAGCACAATCGCACTTTCTCCCATAGAACCTACCAGCACCGCTGGTTTGGGATCTTTAAGAATCAGCTGATCATTGTCTAAAACAGTGAGAATGGCTTGCCGTGCATGCTCTATATTATTATCAAAAGAAATGTTTATCTTATATTCTGCCTGCCTGGTCTCATTATCTGAAGCATTATTGATCACTGCATTGGCAAGCGGACCATTTGGTGCATAGATTGTTGTCCCGTTTCCGGCCCTCAATGTGGTATATAAAATGTCTATTTTTAAAACCGTTCCCGCTACATTGTTACTAGAAGTAATATTATGTCCCACTCTAAATGGTTTAAAAAGCAAAATCAGCACCCCACCAGCAAAATTAGATAAAGATCCTTGTAATGCCAATCCCACAGCTAGCCCGGCCGTCCCCAAAATAGTAATAAAAGAAGTTGTAGGAATACCTATAATCGTAGCAATTGATATGAGCAACATCACATAGAGTACTGCATTGATCAGGCTGATCAGGAACTCACTAAGGGAAAGGTCAATACTGTTTTTACGAAAATGATTATGCAGGAATTTAACGCATTTTTTTATCAGCCATACGCCTACAAAAAGTACTACGATAGCGAGTAAAAATTTGCCGAAGTAACTCACAACCAGATCAGCAAACTGCTCTGCATATATTTTAATTTTATCCATCTTTAAATCTACTGTCCTGCTTGCTTCATTAGGAAGCCGCCACTAATATTTTTTAAAGATACATATCTATTTATTTTTTTATCATGATAGGATGTAATGACAGTGTAAAAGGGGGCGAATAAACTAACCAGCGTTAGGCAATAAACTCGACCTCAAAAGAAGTACCCGGATTGAGAATATAATAATGCTCTTTTAAATTACCGCTGACAGCACTATTAATTCTAATCCAATCAAATCCCATTACCGTCAGGTCTTTTGGAATTTCTACCATCCCACTCTTAGGGACCATCTCTTCTTCTGAAAACAGTGGTATAAATTCCTTGCCCTCCCTAATAAAGGTCTGAAAATTGAGTTCGCTGCCAAAGGGGTTAAAATCTTTAAATATAGAAATCACAGTACCCGTTTTTACCTGATGGATAAGGTCCGCCTTATATTTATCAGGATTAAACCAGTATTTCATCACCGCCATATGGAGTGGTTGCGGCCTGTTTTTTACATAAAATGGAAAATTGCTTTCTATCACATAATGCATTAGCTCCGGTTCGACCATATTAGAAACAAAAATAATCTCCCTGTCTGCCATATAGGTCTCACTTAGCATTGCTGTCATATGCTTTATTTCCTCAGCTTCTTCCTCCATTTCCACAGCAAGAAAAAGATCGGGCCGCTGTTCTTCGTCATAAAGCAATCCAAAATAAGCCTTAGCTATTGCAGGAGTAGCAGCATACAAATTAATCAGTCTTCCAATATAACTTTCATCCTTACTCCAGTTAACGTTATTGTCATTCATAAAGTCGAGTAGTCCCATCCAAACTTATTTTAATTTGCCGCCAAATTTTCCGTAAGCGATGAAATGTTTACAATTCATCAAGACTAAGATAAGAAATTAAACACTATAGCAACGATCTATTGATAAGTAATAAATCAATAAATTATATGGCTATAAACTCCCATGCGCTTTGATAGACATTTCGTTCTTCTGCATAACCGATAAAACCACCATAGAAGTCCGACCTCGAAAGTGTGGCACTATCACCAATCACAACCAGTTTCTTTTTAGCTCGCGTCATTGCCACATTCATCCTTCTGATATCTGATAAAAAGCCGATAACACCATCTGTATTGCCCCTGGTGAGACCAATATACACAACGTCCCTTTCTTGTCCCTGGAAACTATCAATCGTATTTACTGTAATATGAGCTGCATAAACTTGTAGTTCAGGCACATTCAGCAGCAAATCTTTCAATACATATATTTGTTGTTTATAAGGTGCAATAATAGCTATGGAAGGGAAATCTATCAAAGTGTAACTTAGTGCCAATTTCTGCACCAGCTGTGTTAAATGTTTAAGTAGAAAGACCGCTTCTTCGGGATTAACCATACTTGTTCCTTCGCTTTTTTCTTCAAACCCACAACCTGCTGTATCTATGAAAGACAGGGCAGGTTCATCTGGCAATAAAAGCTTGTGGGCTACAGATTCATGCGCTTTAAGTTTATTCTCATAGAATATTTTTGATGAATAGCCCATAATCATCTCATTCATGCGGTATTGTTCTTCGAGCAGGACTACCGCTTCAGGATGTAAGGCGACACATTTTTCCAGTAATGTGGTGCTTAACCCGTTCTTAGCGGCAAGGTTTGATTTTATAGTTGGGGATAACTGACAATGGTCGCCAGCAAAAACTACTTTTTTGGCTTTTAATATTGGTATCCAGCAGGCCGGCTCTAACGCCTGTCCCGCTTCATCGATCACTACGGTAGAAAACTTGCGGCCTCTGATGGTATAATGGTTAGCACCTACAAGGGTAGCGGTAACTATCTGTGCTTTATTGATCAGATCATCCATTATATACTGTTCTGTATTCCCCACCTCTTTCATGATCTTATGGGCTTCGGTAAAGAGGGCACGACGTTGCTCCTGCTCAGCTTTCCCAAAATTCCTTTTATATTTATGGGCCATATTTTTGTACTCACCCGCTTGTTTTTTGAGGTTTTTAATCTCCTTCATGCTGGGGTGACCGGCCATTTTATAATCGAGTGTAAGCGACATCAGTTTTTCTGAAACTCTTGCAGGATTTCCCACTCTAAGTACATTTAACCCCTCATCAGAAAGTTTTTCGCTTAGCAAATCTACCGCCGTATTACTTGGGGCCACCACAAGGATCTGCTGGTGGTCCTTCTTTATCATTGCTTTAATAGCCTGTATTAACGTGGTGGTTTTTCCAGTTCCGGGCGGCCCGTGTACAATGGCCAGCTCCTGTGCAGCCAAAATCCTGTCTACAGCAGATTGCTGCATTATATTTAATTTCGGCAGTAAGTATGTGTGGATATTTGAATCAAATGTGGGGCTGGCATCACCGGTTAGGATTTTTACTAACCGGCCATCTTCAGCTTTATCAAATGGCGCAGCTGCGGTTCTAAGGGATTGCTGCATTTCATCGTAACTGTTATTATCAAACAGCACGTCGATCCCCAGCTTACCGTCACGCGACCAATCCGGCAGCTCATCTGTCCGTAAAGTGATCTTTAATTTATTGCCGCTCTGATGGGAAATCACCCCTTCCAAACGGTCGTTTTTAGGATCATGGTTGGAAAAAAGCACAGCCGCGGCCCCAAATCTAAGCTGGTGACTAATCTCGTGGTGTGTAGTTCGTTCCAGTTCTACTGTCAGATAATCACCCCGGCTCATTTCCGAACCTCTGATCGCAATAGGATACCATGTTAATCCATTGGCACGCCGTTCGGCAACAGTAGCTGATGCTGTCAGTTTAAGATAAGCGTTCTGATCTTCCTCTTTCTCTGTCTTTAGCAGATCAAGCAGCTTTTTGAAATATTCCATCACCGCAAAGGTAGCAGTTTAATAGCTTCCTAAAGCGAATCCCGCAGGGTTAAATAAAATGGTATTGCAACTTGCTCCCTTGAGTTCTCCAGGATAAGGTTTGCAGCAATCTGTCCCATTTTTTGAAAATCTGTAGATATTGTTGTGATCCCATTTAGGATAATTTTTTTCCACGGTGTTTCATTATAGGAAATCAATCCAACTTGTTTGCCAATATCCAGGTTCGTTTCTTTAATCCGTTCTATAATTGTTACCAGATCATCTTCTTTAAGGTTAATGAAAACTTCCCCCTCACTTATTGGCTCGCGGTTTACATCACTTACCACCTTCTGGATAAAGCCAAACTGTCTGCAAAATTTAGTAAATCCGTCTTTTATTTCATTTGGGAAATAGCTATCCTGGGGAAAAATGAGTTTTAAGGTATGGTATTTACTTAATGGTTCAATTGCTTTTTCCAGCGCATGGAAGATATCATTTTCAAAGTTTTCGTACGCAGCTCCATAATCCCCTGTAATGCCAGGCATCATTTTGTCCATCAAAATCAACTTGTTCTTAGGAATTGAATTAAGTATTTCATATTCATCTCCTGCAGGGGCAAGGAAGTGCGGAATAACAACATAGTGCGAATATTGCTCACTTTTTGCAGTTATCAGTTCTTTAAAAACGCAAAGGTCATTGTTATAGATATAAAGATCTATTGCTACGTTATCACCTAAAGCCTCTACAAAAGCATCATAAATGATCTTCTTGTGGTTGCTCAGTTTATTAAAAACCAGGCAGATTTTTAGCTTTTGGTTATAATCTTCGTTAAGGATGTAGTATCCTTTTCCCGGTATTGATCCAAGTATGCCCAAATTCTTTAAGTGTTTGTATCCTTTTTCAGCGGTATCCCGCGAGATTTCAAGCTCATAACTCACTTCGTTGATTGACGGCAGTGTATCATTTTTCTTTAATCTTCCCAGCTCTATTGCAGATAAAACAGATTTTGTTAACTGCAAGTATTTAGGGACAGCAGAATATCCGTCAACATGGATATAACTGAAAAAATCGTTTAGCTTCATACGGTTTAAATTGGCAGTTTAAAGTACAAAGTTTATAACCTTCAGAACAGTTAAAATTTAGATAATTTACGCAATCGTTCCCGGAGATACTTTTCTTCTTAGTTATAGCCTGTTAGCACCACCGGACCGGCTAATCCTGAAGGCATTGGCTTCCATCCAGAGGCATCAAATGGCTTATAGTCTATGTTCACAAAGTTTATTTCATGATAATTCCGCCATTGAACACCTTTTTTATCCAGGTCTGCTATTCGGTTGGCCATTAAATTGGCAATTTCAATCCTGATCGTATTTGTTCCCTTTTTAAGGTACTGACCTACCCTTTTCTTAAATGGAATGCTCCATACATAACCTGCATCCTGTCCGTTGATCCAGAGATGTGCAGTTTCATTCACTTGCCCTAGAGCTAATTCATAGGCAGCATGTTTTTTTTCAGGAAGGGTAAAAGTAGTACTGTACACCCCTGTTCCCGAAAAAGCAAGCATTTGGGGATCATCAAGGGAAGTCCATAATTGCGGTTTATCCATTTTCTGATCGGCCGGTAATAGTGGTCCGCCTGCGGCAAAGTGCAGTTTCCAAGGTTGATTAAATGTTATCTCCTCCCCTTTCCCCGAAAGGTAAGTCCACATTTTTAACTGCGACTTCATCTCCTGTTCTCCGGTTTTAAGGAAGAGTGTTTCACCAGGCTCCAGCTGTATCCTTACTGTAATGTTTTTATCCCTGACCACAGTTTGTGCTGTCCCATAATTTCCGCTTTGCGCATCCATAATAACCACGTTATTTCCTGCATAGTTTATTGGAACCCATTGATCAATTACCTTATCCGTATGGTTAACCAAGTAATAATATCTTCCACCACTTAGCTTACGGCGAATAAATTTAAGTCCTGTTGCAATCAGTTGCTCCCCTTGTATACTTTTAAATTCAAGAGCCTTTTTCAAATCTCCCGCAACAATTACAGCGCCCGCCCCTACGGTAGCATATTTTACACCATTAGCACGCTCACCAAATTTGAGCGCAGCAATTTTCTCCTTGAAAAGCTGACGATTGCTTTCTAAATGAGCAAGTCCAGGTACATCTTCGGGTAATTTTTGAAAAATTACCGTCGCACCTTGATCCGCAAGAGCTAAAATTGCTGTCAGCGTCTGCAAAGGCATTAATTTACATTCTGGTATAATCAATGTTTGATAAGGACTTGCAGCAGCAGCGGTAACCACTTTACCTTTCACTACAGTAGAAGCAGCCAGCATACGGTCGGATGCAAAATCAAAGGAATAACCACTTTGCTGTAGTTTTACACTTTGTTTATAAAATGCTGTCGGATAAAGCCATACATCAACATCATGCACTTTCATCGGCATATCCAGTCCTTTCGCTTTTCCCCACTGATCGTAAACAGGCCAGTAGATCAGCAGCTCATTATCAGATTTACCAGATTGCAGGATCGACTGGCACCGGCTAAAATAGTCGTTCATCCCTTTCAATTGCGGCCAGAGGCTATTTGCAGGAACTACGTTCATAGAAGCATAAAATAGCCAGCCTGGGAAAGGAACATCCGATGGTGTAAAGGTTGTGCCGTGATAAAAAATATGATTTATACCAGAAAGGAACAATTGTTCTGCCTCTGGTTTAGCTTGTGAAAATGAAGTCTTAAAATGCTCTGTTAGCCAGGTAAATGTTTCAGATGAGGCTAGTTTTTTACCCTGTGTATGCGCAGCCGAACTGGCAAACCGGCTCATCATCGGATCAGGATCTACGTTGCGCACATCTGCTTTATCTCTGCGTAAACCGGGAATTGGAAAAAAACTTGAACCAAATGTTTCCGTTTCGGGAATGTCGACCGCCGCGTAGAGGTCGAGCAGGTTTCCCGGCGACCCGTGCGACTGGTTCTTGGTGATGCTTTTATAACCGTGTGCCCAGTTAGTCCAGTTTTTGGTAAAATTGTCCAATAGCAGCTCATTCATTGTTTCCCGGTAATCTGACTTTATACGCCCCACTGTTGTACTTGTAGAATCTTTTCCAGTCAGCTCTTTTAGATAAGGACTTAATTCGTATCCTTTTAATTTTTTAAATGCCGCAAGAAACGAGGGTGTCCAGTTCGCACCATAGACCTCATAACTGTCGTTAAAAAATGCCCTCACCCCTTTTGCGCTACCACCAAATGCCTTGTCAAACCTATTTAAGTACGCATTCACTGATGATTTATCCAAGTGATCGAGCGTGTAGCCTTCGCCCGAAGGTGCAGCCCGTTTTACTTTTTGCATTGTTTTACCAGAGAAAAGTGCATATATCTCGCAATCCTGCTGTGCGGTCCAGTTTAATTTGTCATCCTTACCTACGTGTGATAACAGATTAATTGTCAGGCCATTTACACTATATGCCGTAACAGCCTGTAATACGGCACCCATGCCTTGCTGTTTTTCATCTTTCAAGATAATAGGTTCGGTAAGTGATTGCCCTTTTTCTACTTTGTATTGCTGAATAACGAATTTTGAAGCGGCAAATTCAGGAGTAATCTGCGGACCGCCAAATGGCCACCCTGTACCCGTATTCATATCTACTCCCATGCCCAGTGCACTGGCTTTTTTCACTGTAAAATCGAGCATAGTTATCCATTTTGGAGATAAAAAGTCGATATACCTGTTTTCAAATCCTTTAACTCCATAAATTGGCGTAATTTCTACGCCACCCATACCAGCACTGGCATAATCAGACAATGCAATCGACAAATTCTTTTCGTCTACCGCACTCCCCATCCACCACCAACGGGTCCATGGCCGCATCTGTTTTTCGATCACAGGCCATGGAGATATACTGTTCTTCAACACCTGTCCATTAGCATTAAACGCTAAAACCAGCAATACAAAATTAAAAAAGACTTTTTTCATGTTTCTATAAATGATATTAGCTTGTCCATTTAAGACCAGCTTTCCACTGCAACACCGCCAGGTCTAATCCAGGTGGAAAACGTTTTTTAATGGAATACTTACTGGAGAATTATCAGGATTTGTATCCATAATATCTGCCATAAAACTCCACCAACGCTGCACAATTTGCTGCTGACCAAGATCCTGTGAACTCTGACCAGATAATTGCTGTACGGCAAAAAGAGTATTCGTTTCTTCATCAAGGAAGATTGTATAATCACTCACCCCGTTCTCCTTCAGCAAAGCCGCAAGTTCAGGCCATATCTCATCATGCCTTTTTTTATACTCTTCGCTAAACCCTGGTTTAAGCTTCATTTTAAATGCTACTTTCATAACTCTTTTAGTATTCTAATTCTTCGTAAGTTGAATTGTCTTTATTTATTCAAATCATTTTTCATAACCATTGCTATGATTGCAACGTGCTATTTTTTCATTTTAGCAACCTCAGTTCCAGCAAGCAGGAAACAGCCTAAGCCGTAATCTTCAAAATCAGGGCGACTGGAAACAGTTACAGGCTGTCCGTCTTTAGGTTCTTTTCCTGTTCCTTGTACGTATCCCAAAGATCCGTCTTTTTGTACCGCATCTTTAACCATTGCATCCCATGCTTTCACAAGTACAGGTTTATATGTAGCTGAAGAAATAAGTCCTTTATTAATTCCCCAAGCCATTCCATAGACAAACAGCGCTGTTCCAGAAGTTTCTTTTCCACCAAAATGATCAGCATCATGCAAGCTCACATTCCAGAAGCCATCCGTGCGCTGTAAAGGAACAAGGGCAGCCAGCATTTCCTGGTAGGTTTTTAAATACTCATCACGGTGAGGGGCATTTTCTGGCATGATATCGAGCACTCTTACAAACGCTGCAATTACCCACCCGTTGCCGCGCGACCAGTAACAGTTTTTACCATTAGGTTCTTTATAAGGAGGAACAAAATCCTTATCACGCCACCAAAGTCCTTCCTGTGCGTTGTATAATCCACCGCCTTCTACGGTTTTGCTGTGCATGTACATTTTGTACATATACTCGAAATACGCATCGTTTTTGTAAAGCACACCAAGCTTTGCAAATACAGGCATGCCCATCTGTAAAGCATCAATCCAGGTCCAGTCATCTATTTTGCCCGACTTCATCATCAGGTCCATAGATTCTTTAATGTCTTTGATTCTTTCAGGTTGCTGATCAATATTATACAAATCAATATAGGTTTGTCCGCATGCCTGGTTATCACCATTACGTGTACTTACCCCACCCCGAAGGCCCCATTTATGTTTTTGACCCCAGTCTACCGCATAATCATAATAATCTTTATGCGGTTTAACACTATTTAGACCCATTAGTCCCTCATAATACACCGCCCTCGTCCAGATATTGCTTGGACGCACAATATTAGTCTTAATTGCAAGTCCCGGATCAGGCCAGGTCTGCATGAAATAGTTATTAGTAGATTTCATCACCTTTAGAACAGAACTCTTAGATGGTGTTTTTTGTGCTTGTAGCTGCATAAAACAGAACAGGGATCCAATGAAGATCGTACTGCTTAATTTTATTTTATTCTTCATGATACAATTTTGGTTTAGAAATAAAAACGGGGTTACGGGTTTGTAGGTTTTGGTTTAAGCTCATCAGGACTATCTTTTGTATAAGTATCAAAAACCAACTTTGAACCAGTTTTAAAGAGATCCCTCACTACAGTAATAGCTACACTATTTACGGGATTAAAATCTTTAGAAGCCATATATTTTTGTAAACTATAATATAATTGTTTGGCCGCAGGACCATGTTTAGCATCCGCGGACAGATCAGCACTAGAAACGATTAATTTTCCCTGCCCTACTTTCGCTTCAAATATCAGCCCTAGCTTGCGGTTTAGGAACCAGGTATCGATGGGCTGCACGATAGGACGGAAACCTGCCGGAAAATCTTCCAGGTTCATTACCTGGGCATTGTTCACGATTTCCCACCATTGGAAATCACTGTGGTAACTCGTAGGAAATTCTTTTAATGCAGCGCTCTTCGGATCAGTGAGTATCCCCAAGGTGTGCGGGGGACGCATTTTAAACCAGGAAGTATTCCAGAAAACCGGTAAAAAAGTCTGTACTACTTCTTTTCCTTTAACCACTTTACCACTTGCATTCAGAAAAACCTTTCCGCCCTTATTCAGGATATCTTCTGCTTTCTGATCCAGCACTGTACAATAGTAAACAGCCGACTTTACAGCAGGCAGTTTTTTTGGGAACACCCAGAAATCCCAATCGTTACTATACTCAGTACCATCCACACTTACTTCCAGCTTTAGCTTTTCGGCTTTGCTGATTTCTTTCAGTTCAAATTTTATCTTACCTAAAGCAATACAGCTGCCGATTGTAATCGTCTTCGGGTCAAAGTTCCCGGAAAGCAAAACCGCAGATTGCTCATTTGTTATTTTCCAGGAGACCTTCGCATCTTGTAATGCTATTTTACCATAGTGGGTAATCTCAACCGCCCCCTCAAATACCTCGTCATTCCCATATACAAATTTAGCTGTACGCAATAAGGGTACAGTAGTATTAGAAAAACGGCGGAACTCCTTCGCAGTAATATATCCCTTTTCTTCCCAGAAAGCATTGAGCACCCCTACAAGGGCAGTACCCTGACCGGGATAATCATTTAAGGAAAGTAACTGGTAACCACTATAACCCGGTGTACGCAATGCCTTCTCAATTTCATTTTTATAGGCCAGTGCCTGTAATTTTCCCGAAGCCAATAAAAACCGCTCTGCTTCATCAGCCATATCATGGTCTTTAAGATCCTCCTCAAACAATTCCAGGTTCTTTGCACGGTAAACACCCGTATACTTTTTAATCTCTTTGAAATCTGGGAAAACGCAATATTGTCCCATCTCATGCGCTACAAATGGCACGGAGAACTTTTCAATTAACGGCGCGTAATCAGTCATACTCTCTGGCATTTTATTCCAGCTCAATCCTCTTGCACCCGCACGCACCATAAATTCATTATTCGGAATTATCGGCCAGCTGCCCCCAACCGATGCGCCAGTATATAATCTTCTTGAATCTTTCTTTTTCCAGTAATCATTAAATTTAGTAAGATATTCTACTTGTCTGCCCCTTGGTTCATTACCATAAGCAAGCATACAATAAGAAGCATAATTACCGAAAGCCTTTTCCATACGCCCGGTTTCATCATAGATAAACTGGTCGATTGGTTTTCCATCACCTATAGATGTACCATGGTTGGCCCAGCTTGGTCCTTCAGGCTGTAAATAAAAACCTATTTTATCTGCTGCTTTAAAAGCAGCCTCTGGCGGGCACCACGAATGGAAGCGCATGTGGTTTAAACCGTGCGCCTTTGAAATCTTAAAGATCCTTGTCCATGCTTCCTCATCCATTGCCGGATACCCGGTAAGTGGAAACTCACAATTATTTACCGTACCACGTAAAAACACTGGTCGCCCGTTAATCGTAAACTGCCTGCCCACAGCTTTAAATTCCCGCATACCAAAAGTAACCTTACTTTCAGCTTGCTCCCCTTTTTCTGGTATTGCCGCTACCGTAAGTTCATATAGCGCAGGATCAAACTCATCCCAAGTCAGCATTTTATCGCCCATTGGCAAAGTCATTGTTACCATACCCTTTCCATTTTGCACCGTAAAAGCTGCCTGAACAGGTTTTAAATCGTGGCTTTTACTAGTATTAAAACTATGTCCTGAAACTAGTACCTGACCTTTAAAACCACTTTTTAAAGGTCCTGCTAGCGAAATAGAAATCTTTGCTAATTTATTCTTTAGATCAGGAAACACCTGGATATCATCAAAATGAAGTAATGAACCCGCAGTAAGCTGGATCTTTCCAACGATGCCATTCCAATTCCCCTGAGTATGATCAGTGAGGCTATGGGAATCCTGGCCGACATTAATTGCTTTGATCCGGTTATCTACCCGGATGGTCAGTGTATGTTTGCCCGGAATCAATACCTTTGTCAGGTCGTAGTTTTGCGCAGTAACAAACGTATACTGCATACCGATTTCCTCCTGATCTACCCAGACAGTAGTTTCAGAATGAGCATACTCCAGTTCCAGTACCATCCGTTTACCTTTCCATCCTTTTGGGATAACTACTTCTTTCTGATACCAGGCCGGACCGGTGTAGTGTTTAGCTGGCGTGAGCCAGAAAGGGATTTTTATATTTCCGGGCTGACGATATTTTGCTAGCCTCGGGTTAAAGTAGTAGGAGCTGTCATAGATACTGCCCGTCCACCTAGTCTTTAAAGTGATATCGTTCCCTTTACCATTTTCTGCCATCGATCCCGGCAATTTCACCTCTTCAATAAAAGGGGTCGAAAACCATTTATGCACTACTCCCTGATCTAAAGAATCTATTTTAAAACGCCATTTTCCGGCAAGGGATATAGTTTGTGCACCGGCTGTACCGGTAAAGAAGAAGACCAGGCAAAAGCTGGCAAAAAGCCATTTATATAATGGAGAGTAAGTTATGCTCATAGGTATTCAATGTTCCCGCTATGTAATGCAGGAGATATTTGGTTTTATTGCTAGTATAGGCTTAATTCAGAAAAACGGCAACCTGTAGCATCCTGTATCTCTGTAAAAAACGATCACGGCATTGGTTGCAAACCTTCCCAGGCAACTTTCCATTTACCATTCTTCGGGAAACCCGGAGTCTTGTTTGTATTACCATCCCATCCTGCACACATCATCGCTACCGCAGTAAGCAGTCCGCCGTTTCCCGGAAGATACAACCTTAGTCTGTTATCCTGATAATTGTGTCCGTTCACCAGGTAAGTATTTGTCTTGATGTCCATCAGTAAAGCGTCGACCGCTTTTTCCGGAAGGTTCAATCTTGCGGCCGCCATAGCTGTCATAGGAAAATCCCATCCCCAGGTATCACTCCAGCTCCAGGTTTTCCATACCAGGTCGAATGTTTTGCGCATCACCTGCTTATCTAGTAATTTTGTTTCAGGCAGCATTCCATAGGTGGCTAATACAGATGGATGATCAGTTTTATACTCTGGGTTGGTATATGAATCTGTTGCACTTTCTGCGGCAAGGTAAACCCCATCCTGAACCGGTAATGGAGAGAGCTTAGCGACCACGTCGTCCCAATGCTGATCGCGTTTCATGCCTAGATTTTCGCGCCATTGCTGGGCAATATTCAAGGCCCAGTTCCAGTAGGCCAATTCGTAAGTAGGATTAAAGGTATCTTCTGCTTTAAACCGCTCTTGTGCAGGGACTAATCCCGGGCCCAAAAAATACCTGTTCTTTTCTTTATCATAATGTGCAAAAGAAGCCATAAACTCTGCCGTTCCAAATACAAGGTCTTTATATTTGTTTAATGTTTCCTTATCCGGGTGGGTACGGTAGGCCAATTCTGCAAATGTGATGAGGTGAGGCTGCTGCCAGATTAAAAGTGAACCCACAGAAGACGGGGTTTCATTCCCATTGTTATCTGTCATTTTTTGCCAGCGCATCCCTTCAAACCCTTGCCGTTCTGCAATCTTTTTTGCTCCGCTTGCTACACTAAAATACCAGTCGGCCTGTTTCTCCATAATCTTGCTTCTTCCCCAAAGAGAAAAATGTACCATATGCCACCACGTCATTTCCAGGTGTGGCTTTCCAAACCAGCTGTTATACGTTAAACCAGTCTCTTGCGGCGGGTATGAACCTGCACACTGTATTTTCGTTAAATATTGGGAAAGAATGATCCTGCGCTCCAGTTCATTTGCACGCGGATCTGTACTCCCTGCAAAGTCTACTGCCCCCCCACTCATCCAGAAAGATTTCCACCCATCCTCACTGTTATTTTGCGTCTCGGTAAACAATGGCAGCAATGCTTTTGGTTTTTCAGGTGTAAAAAGTACGCTCACTTCGAAACTATCGCTCGTTTTATCGGGTGAAACCATAAATTCATGGGGAGCACTTTTAGCGATCTTGCCATTGCCCTTCCAATGCAGCGCAGTAAAATAACGTGCAGAATCTAACTGGTGCAGCAATAAAGCATGTGTTTGATCTGCAGAAAAAACCGATGACTGGTGTTTTTCTGGATTTTCGTAGTTGTTGCCAACATCAGCCCATGCTCCTGTCGGATAGGGATAACGGATACGTATTTTTAACCTGCCTTCTTTTAGCAGCGGGGATTTTACTCGTACAGCAATCAGGTCGTGCGACTGATGTGCAACGGTAAAAACAGCCACATTTTCACCTTCAACAGTAAAATTACTTTGTATTTCGCCCGTCCAAAGGTTAAGCTGCTGATTGATATTTTTGATATCCTTCACTGATGCCGTCTTCCCGTTTTTCAGTGTAATATCAAACCCAACATTGCCCAGCTGTAACCGGTGCACATTCTGTCGGAACCAGTCCGAAGCTGCTTTATTCCGCTCAGGAGTTTTAATCTGCACCACATAACTTACCGTCCTGCCATACTGCTGATAATCACGTAAAGACTCTGCTATCTCGTAACCTGCTGTATCTTTAAAACTATCCCATCCCCATTCCGATTGTGTGCCGAGGGGCACCCCGTTTTTATATTGATCTGGAAAAGTTTGCAAACCCGTAGCATCTACAGTAAATGCAAACTTGCCATTACCCACAGAAAGTGAAGATAAAGAGTCCATCTGCTTAATTTTTACCGTATGACGGCCTACAAGTTTCTGCCTGTTGATTTGCTGTGCATTACTATACAGTACGCTAAAGGCGAGCAATATATATAAGGATAGAGTTTTCATTTGAGTGTATATTGTAATGATGTGTATTGATGCTTGCTTCAGCTTTTACTCCCTTTTAATAACTTCTGCAAAGATCATATTCAGCTATTTAAGCATATACTTTTTCAATGGGCATTTTTTTAATGCCGAAATGCCTTCTGCTACAGATGCCGCATTTAATTTTGCCCCCTCACCATTGGTATGTGTATGGTCGCCCGGAAAATAACCTTTCACCACCTGTTCACCTGATGCATCATACTTATCCGCAGTACGCTTATTCAAATCAATAAAATAAACACTTTCCGCTTGCGCTACTTCCGCTGCCCAGCTGCTGTAACTTGCTTCACCGCGTAATACTTTTCCATCTTTCCACTGGTTCCTTGGAATTGGTGAGCACACAATAGGTATTGCCCCTTTTGCTTTTGCTTCATTGATAAACTTACGCAGGTACCAGCCATAAGTATAAACAACCTCTTGCTTTTTAGTAATTGGGTTGTATATCTCCTTACTTTCTATACCAACGCCTTTGATGGTACCACGGGCACGTGCAGTATCGTCTAGCGCACTTCCGTCGTTATGGCCAAATTGCATCATTACAAAATCGCCTGGTTTAACCTTAACAAGCACACTGTCCCACAAACCTTTGGTCTGAAAAGTCCTTGAACTTGTCCCCCCCAATGCGTGGTTCTCTATATTAATCTTTTCCTTATCAAAAAAACCAGCAATATAATCACCCCAGCCCCACATATTACCATCCCCTTTGCCCTTGCCATTCTTTACCGTCGAGTCCCCAATTAAGTAAAGTGTAGGTTTCTGCTTAAAAATGGTAAATGCTGATGACAACACAATAACTGTCGCGAGCATGATGCCCACATATTTTTTCTGTACTAACATATTCTTTATTTTATAGTTATAATATTTGGTTTAGGTGCTTTTTTCATACCATTGCCCAGGTAAAAACTGGTATGCGGCGGCTGGTTATAACCCACATTTTGCCATGCAACACTTAAACGGTATTGCGGGTCATGCATTAGTGTATATATACGGTGCTGTGAAGGTATAGCAGTACTATAAACCCGCAACTGCTGATTATCTGCCGTTCTAAAGATCACTTCCTCACGCCAGTCGCCCATTATATCCGCACTTAATCCGGGATTTGCTTTTGTGCCATTATTTGACACACAACCTGCTGCCGTTAACAATCTGCCCCTTTTGTATTTATCAATGTGGTTACCATCCAGCAACTCCCTGGAAAGATCTCCATCCCACCAGACCAGGAAATTAGTGGACGGCGGATTATTACCTACACGGTTCCCTTTAGTATCCAGCAAACCTTTTGAACCCGAATACCAAATTTGTGCACCAGTTAACGAAGAATCAATGTTCTCAGCTACCCCACGGCCAACATCTTCATCTTCAGCACCTCGCCAAAGGATAGTCCCTGTTTTCGCATCATACAATACAGCTCCCGGCCCTTTTGTGCCATCCTCTATTTCATGGACTCCAAAAACCTCCAATCCAGGATGTTCCAAATCCAGATCACTCACGTGGATTGCATCACCGTGTCTTAAACCTGTGGTGTATAAACCCTTACCATTATCATCCACACACATCGACCCGAAGATGATTTCATCTTTTCCATCTCCATCCACATCTGCAACAGAAAGATTGTGGTTGCCCATACCCGAGTACGGGTTCGAACCATCCTTCGTATCAAATACCCAGCGTTGCTTGAGTTGCCCTTCGCGCCAATCCCATGCCGCCAACACCGTTCTGCCGTAATACCCACGGCCCATCACTACGCTAGGTCGTTTACCATCAAGATAAGCTATACAAGCTGTAAAACGATCAACCCGGTTACCATTATTATCATTGCCACCATTGCCACCCGGACCGCCCCATCCTTTGGTATCCCCTCTGCCGGGAATATAGTCGGTGGTTGCCATTGCCGCTCCTGTTCTGCCATTAAAAATAGTAAAATACTCCGGACCATTTAATATTTTACCATTTGCATTCCGCCAATCCTTTGTCCCGTCCCCAATTACTTTCCCTTTACTATCGGTTGTGCCATCGGCAGTCTTACACGCAAACTCCGCCAATCCGTCGCCATCCAAATCGTACACCATAAACTGTGTGTAATGTGCCCCTTCGCGGATGTTTTTACCCAAATTTATCTCCCACAGTAGAGTACCATCCATCCGGTAAGCCTGGAATATTGCAGGATCGGTATAGCCATTATGTGAGTTATCGTGCGCACGTCCAGTTTGGTGTAATATAATTTCATACTCTCCATCCCCATCCAAATCGCCTACAGAAATATCATTTGGTGTATATCCTGCGGGGGTTTTTAGTGGTATAGTTAAGTATCCATTTGCAGGATCATGAGCAGGGATCAGAAAAGGTTCGCTTTCCTGTTGCTCCATACCTTTGATTACAGGCCGTACGCTATAACTATTTGCTAACTCAGGATTTACACTAGAATCCATAAAATCAGTAGTCAGCGTAATTGGGGATTTATTTAATTTCACCTTATTTTTGCCGCCACTCTTACGATATAGGTTAAAGGAGATATCCTCAGGATCTGTTCCCAGCATTCGCCAGCCTACATAAACAGAGTCTTTGCCCTTACGCAGTGCAACCACACCGCGCCCCAGCTTCTCCATCTGTCGCTGCGCATGCACTGCAGTACTGCAGATCAGGATAAAAAGTGTTGAAAATACATAGACAGCTAACCGTTTCATATTTTAATGTGTTTTAATGCTAAAAATTTAAGCGGATGTCCATTGCCGAAGCATCTTTCACTTCCAATTTACTTTGATCTGCGGCGGTAATACTGACGTTTTTGAATTTCCATCCTTGAGCATGATCAATCAATCCACTGATTGCAGCATGAACACTCACATCGGTAAGATTAAAATTCTTTAGCAGAGATTGCTCCAGTCCGTTTGCATTGATTGCACGTTTTGCAACTTTGATCTTTACATTCTTTATATGTACATCCCTAAATACAGGGACACCCCTCTCTGGCGGCTCAACTTTAGTGAGCAATTTTTTCCAATGCGCTGGGAGCGTATTTTCATCGTACCCTTCCGGGAGTTTAGAATAGCTGTAAGCAGGGTTCCAGTTCATATTAATTTGCAAAAACGTACCTACACTGTCCATTGTAATATCCTCAAAATAGATATCTTCAACCGTCCCGCCCCTTGTGGTAGCCGATTTAATATTGAGCGCATTTCCAGTCCCGTTTCCTTTAAGGTTTGTTGCTAACACATGCCTGATGCCACCAGAAGTCTCACTTCCTAAAGTCAGTAACCCTGCTCCCTTGCGCGCAACACAATCCCTGATCACCACATATTCTGTAGGGCGGTTTACCCGTAACCCATCCCAGTCCCTGCCTGCTTTCAAACAAAAATTATCATCATTACAATCAATATCACAATTTTGCACCAACACCCATGACGACGAATCAATGTCCACCCCATCTGTACTTGGTCCGTGCCCGCCTAAATTATTTTGAATCAATAACCCGTCCACCGTCACATGGTCAGAATATAAAACCTGCACCGTCCAAAAACCTGCCTGTTGTAGGGTGAGCCCCTTTAACGTAATATCAGAAGAGCCAGAGATTAAAATTGTCCTTGGTCTTTTCGCATCATAATCTACAATCCAGCGCAGTCCTTTTGCATCATATTCTTTTCTCAGTTTCCAATACATTTCCCAAAAGACTTTTCCCTGTGCATGCACTAATCCATCACCTGTTATGGAAGAATTTTGCTGATCGATAATATTGATCAGCGCTGCAGGCCATTTCATTTCTATCCCGGCTATACGGGTATCAATCTCTGGGTAATCGGCAATATCCTGACTCCCCCTGATTTCTACACCTTTATCAATTTTCAACTGCACGCCACTTTTCACAAAGACAGAACCAGTTAAATAAGTACCACTTTTAAAAGTTACAATACCGCCCCCCGCTATTGCGCAGGCATCTATTGTTTGCTGAACAGCTTTAGTATTTAACGTCTTCCCATCGCCAACAGCACCGAAATCATTTACATTAAACAACTTTGTTTTTCCAGGTACTTTCCTTGCCCCTACTTTCTTAACCCACCCGGGATGTTCCTGCGCGTAAACAGCATTAAAGTTTAATAAGATCAGTATACATGTCAGTAAAAACAATCGGTTCTTCATAATTATGCTTATCGGGTTAAGTACTTATTCTGGTTGTTATATTTTTGGTATAGCGATGTTTTAACTATTTATTGATTCACCATTTTATTTTAATTCGTTAAGGTTACACCCATCAGTCCGATCACCACATCATTAGCGAGCGTAACCAGCTTCAGGCTTTTTAACGTTTTCGCGGGATTTAGCGGCAGGTCTAAAACTGTAGCTGCACCCCCATCTATTAACTGAATCGCTGGTTCATTCCTATTCTTCCCAATGGCAATTATTCCTGTCTTAAGATGGATACGCGGCGGGCGGGGTTTTTTGAGATCAAAAGCAAAACCATCCGTATAATAGTCCTCCTCAATTGGCCACCACGTTTCCGGATTTCGTAAAATCAGCTCATCAGCAGTGTTGTCGCTATAGGTAACAATAATTTTTCCATTATCAAACTGGCTCTGCATATGATTGGTAGAACCCGCCATCAGAAAATAAGCATGTGCTGCCTGTCCTTTAAGAGGGATTTCCTTCTCTGAAGGAAAATTATCCCATTGTGAAGTAAACAGTATATTGCGTTTATCCGATTCTCCAGGCGTATTAAACCGGATTCCCTGTGGCAGCGTGAAAACATTAGAAGAGCCTGCCAATTTACGCAATCCATCATCATCAACATTAACCATTTCCAACGCATGGGGCCAGTCGCCAATACCCTGCCAAGGCAACTGCAGCGTCGGTCCGGATGGTCGCGGAGAAAGATATTTATGCTTAAAAATCTCAGTTACCTTATCATTAAAATACCCACTGATATCAATACAACGCTGCACTAAAGCGTTATTGTTTACCTTCCAATTAGTTACTTCCAGCAAAATTAAACCTCCATCATCGAACTTTAACTGGTTCGTTCCTGCAGTAACAAGCCCTCCAGAAAGGGTAATTAACAAAGAAGTATCCCCGGGCTGTAAACTAATCTTTTTGTTATATTCCTTCAATGATAAAGAACCATTAACAGGTTTATTGCTATTACTGATCAGCCTAAAGGCCAGTTTTCCGCTTTCTTGCTCAGGTAATGGTAACACCGATATGCTCGGCTTTAACTCAAAACAAATAGGGTACCACCAGGCATATCCCCCTTTTTTAAGCTGTACAAATGCTGTACGGTTGCCTAAATGGTCACTAGTAACTGCATTAAACTTCCCATCCTTATAATTTACAGATTTAAAAACGTGCTGCGGATCATTTACCTTAACTATAGCAGCATCAAAATTAATAGATAAAAGGTCACCTGACGCGTAAACCGTATGAATAACAGGTTTTTTAAACTCTTCCCCTGTCCACGTTACACTAATTACGTAGTTACTTGCTGCAGGTGTGCTAATTGCTACCATCGGCTGCCCTACTGCATCTTCAAGTACTTTCCATGTTACCTTTTTACCATTAACCAGTACACTGCTCACAGCACTTCCTCTCGCCTTTAATTGCAGGTTTAAAGCTAGTGGCTTTGCAAAAGAAAGCTTAATATTATACTGATCCGTGTTGCCGCTGCGCCTAAATTTAAAATCGAGATCTGGAGTAGCTATAGCTGCATGGGCCCATCCAGCAGGGAAACCCGGCCGTATGGTAAGCTTGTCATGCAGTGCATCAGGTATAATCCCAAATAAACCTTCCATCAGGGTTCTCGAAGAAATCCCTACAGGATCACCAAAATCCCGGTAAGCTTCGGCCCTGACAGCATCATAATGAGAGATCTGAACGAAATTACCCGGGCTGCCCCCAAGGTACATGGAAGCGAGCAGTTCACTTTTAAATAATTTAAAACCTTCTTCATTTCTCCCTGCCTCCCAGTTGGCGAGTGCAGTGTGCATTGATTCTGCCATCGCCACATTGTTGATCGACCATGTATAGGGCATCCAGGCACTGGTAGAAAGGGTGTAATATTGCCCTTCAGGCACCCCTGCACCTTTTACATGAATATGCGGGATCTCCTGATCAATGTACCGCAAACTTTGCCACGCCTGAAAACCATCCGGCACATCCGAGTCAATACTGTGATAAATTGTCCACAATGCCGCTGAAGAATGCACATTTTTTAAACCCAGAGCATCCTTATATTCTGCATATACCCCTTTCTCAGGCATCCAGAGTTGATTATTTATTGCTTGTAATATTTTTGCCGACTCCTTTTCATAAGGCATCGGATCTTCCCCAATCAGTACGGCAATTTCTGCTGCTTTCTTGTTTGCACGGTAATTATAAGCCGAACTATGGGTTACCGCTCCTCCGCTATAATAAAGCGCATCACTCGCCCAAATCACTGCATAAGCATCATATAAACCATCATTATCAGGATCAAAATTTCGCTTTTCCCAGGCAAAGTGGCGCTGTAGTACCGGCCACATCTTCTTAGCAAAAGCCACATCACCCGTCCAGTTAAAATGCCAAAGCAAACCGTCTATATATACCAGGTTCATATCATAGTGGTGCGGACGGAGCGATTTGCCAGCAGGGTCACGGCTAATATAACCAGAAGTGAACATAGAAGTACCCATCTTTTCCTGGTGACGGGCCAGGTGAAATGCTGTATCCGCAATTACAGGACCGGTTAGGGGATCAGTTAACTGCGATTTCGCATATGCCTCATAATGTGTTCTTGCCCGGTCATGCCACCCAAGGGGATCAGCAGTATACGGTCCGCGCCACCCATTTAAGCGCATTCGCCAGCCCACAGCGCCATGCATATACGAAGGTGCTTCCCATAGCGCATCTGAAGCAATGCTGATTGCACCACCAATAGTATTGATATAAGGATCAGGAGTATTTACACTAATTCGCCCGGCTATTTTTTGCCGGGCTTTTTCTGCAGCTATAAACAATGCCCCCGCACTTGATGGCAACCATTCAGTCGCCGGTATATTTTCTGCTTGCACAGGGTTAGCAATTACTGCATATAAAGTTTGTCCGCCCACCAACACCTTCATACTCGTCAGTACTGGCTTTGCAGAACCTTTACTCTCTAACAAATCTCCCGGGTTTTCCAGTTTTCCTGCATCTGTAAGTTTTACAGCTGCGGGAAAGAATCCTGATAAACGTGCAGCGCCATCTTTTCCATAGTGCAATTCAAATGAATTATCTTTTAGTGTATATTGATTCGTTACACAGTTTTCTGCTGAAAGGTAAAAAACTGATTCAGGATCGGGGCCCATATCACCAGAACGGGAGAACTTTTTACCACTGGCACCGCCAAAAGCGTAGATTAAATTGATTTTTTTTTCATTTCCCTCCAGCCAGGCTTTGATGATCATCCCTTCTGTATCTGCCAGCGCTAATACCGCCAAATGAAGCTTTGCTTTCCCTAGTAGTGCATCTTCAATTTCATAGGTCATCTTGCCAGGAGTGTATCTTGCAGTGATTTTCTGTGCATTGATCAGCCATTTCTGCTGTCCGCCACTTGCTATGCCTAATTGTAAAGTTCCACCCAGACCGGGCATATATAAAGAGAACTCTGGCAAATCCCCTGCTTCTACCCGAAAAGCTGTATTTGTACCATAAAGTGCCCTGTTAAATCGTCTTTTCCCATTGGTAATTACGAAATCTTCTCCTTCCGGATGATACCGTAATGTTCGCTCCTGACCATGCCATGGGCTATTTTTAAGCGCGACAGGGTATAGCTCTTGTGCAAAGCCAGTACAACTGAAGAGAAGTAAGACAATAATAATTTTGTTATAGTGATACAACAATCGTTTGCGGTTAAACATGGCAGATCAGCTTTACATTTGGTACGATAAAACTAATTTTATTGTGTAGCACTGGCAACCTGTGGTATCCTGCCAGCTGCACTAATTGCCGTCTGGTTTTACGGTTACTTTCGGCCGGCTTTCAAACCATTTAAACTCAGCTACCGGGTCGGGATGTGAGGGGTCAAATACTGGAAGCCCTTTCACAATGAATTTCTGTATACCCAATTTATTATCCTTTATACCTTGAACAATACATTTAGCAAGCTCATAAGCCCCATAAGGATTGAAGTGTGTATTATCTGCCAGTGGCTTGTCTTGTCCCGGATAAGTATTTGCAGGATAGTGCACAAAGGCCTTTTTTGAAGGTTCTTCACCTAAAGCTTCATATAATTTAGTAGACATTTCATTGAGATCTATCAGCGCCACCTTTTCATCTGATGCCACCTTTCTTGCTGCCGCAGGATAATCTCCGAGCGAATTTGCAATCTTACCATCTGAGCCAAACGATCTTCTGCTGGTAGAGGTAACAATAACAGGAATTGCCCCTTTTTTGCGGGTCTCCTGCACAAATAACTTTAACCGCTCGGTATAAGACTTCCATGCCCCATCATTTTCTCCTTTTTCCTTTTGATCATTATGCCCGAATTCTATAAAAAGATAGTCTCCCGGTTTAATTACACTCATAATTTTATCTAGCCGCCTGGAACCTAAAAAGCTGCCTAATGTTAAACCCGACTCGGCATGATTAGCGAATGCTACCCCCGGCTTAAAGAAGCGCGGTATCATTTGTCCCCATGATGCCCAGGGTTCATCTTCCTGATTTACTACAGTAGAATTGCCCGACAAATAAATGGTAACCTGATCTTTTACGGGAGTAATTTTTAAGGATTGAATGACCGTTAGCCGATCAAATTCCAGCGTCAGCTTATCATCCCAATCCAGCTTTGTCAGCTCTCTTGGTTTAAGGCCCACGATCTTTCCGCCAGCAATATTTCGATCTTTAAGATTTACCACAAATGATGCAGTAACAAACTTGCCTGGATCAGTTTTCACTTCTTCCAGCATCAACCGCCTCGATTCTGCTTTTACAGAAGATACTGTTGCCTTTTTTTCATCACCTAACTTTAGTGTAACCAGGTAATTGCCCTCTGGTAGCTTAACAGAAAAATAGAAGGGTTTTCCAGTACCACTTGCTGTTCCGGAATCATACCCAAAACCCTTTTCTTCCGAATAGACTGTTCCTGGAGCTATTAAAGTATAACCAGACACTAGCTTTTTTCCCGCAACAAAAGTATATTGATAAGGAGCAGTTTGTGCAAATGCAAAGGAGAAATATCCCATTAAAGAGAACAGAAAAAGAGCCTTAAGTTTCATTAGTTATCATATTTGGTAAGCCGGCATTAACCAACAGTTGAACGTATAGCCAATAATAGCTAAAACAAAACTAAATCTTTGTAATATTTATAGTAAGCAAAGATGATAACTGCTTAGAATTGGCCCATAAAAAAACGGTCTCAACTTAATGAGGCCGTTTTTAATCAATATACTAAAGAATTAATTTGCTACTACTTTGTAGCTGATCTTATTATTGGCATCAACTATTTCTTCGTAATATACACCATCTTCAGAAACATAATATTTTTCGCCTTTCAGCATAACCTGCCTTGATCCATCTGGTAAAGCAGCAACAATGTCTCCTATTTGTGGGATATTATCTGCACTTATTGCACCGTCAGCCGTATTTAAAACACCATCTTTTCCGGCAACAACATAAACAGTTTTACCTTCTGCATTCGCTGCTTCGCTATAATAAACACCTTTATACTCATAGTAACTCTGACCATTGATTACTACTTGCTGTGCATCTTCAGGAAGAGTTGGTACCTCCGCACCTACAGGGGGCACAACAACTTTATATTGGTTATCATTTTGCTGGTAAAACAAGCCGCCAGAATAGTAAAACTGATCAGCACCATAATAGAATGGATAGTAACCAAAAGGTAAAACACCGATACTTATTCCAAGGAATGGTCTGTAGTAATTATAATAGGGTCTGTTGTAACCGCCAAAGCCACGTCCGTAATAAGAACGACCATAACGGCCTACTCTTGCATTACCATAATAGCCTCTTCCGGGACGGCCCTGAAATACCCTGCCGCCACCTCGTTGAAACGACCTGTTATTACCTCTTTGGAACGATCTGCTGTTACCCCTCTGGAAAGAGCTGTTACCACGGCTTTGTGCAATCCTATCGCCTCCACCGCGTTGTGTATTACCAGCATTCCCCTG
>Ga0247734_1000253_pt1 | contig 47819 bp, 51 predicted proteins | sample UWRJL103311B2_FD_180933 | JGI IMG/M metagenome (GOLD analysis project Ga0247734, IMG submission 180933) | Plant litter microbial communities from Arlington Agricultural Research Station in Wisconsin, United States - UWRJ-L103-311B-2 | ecosystem: Environmental > Terrestrial > Plant litter >...
GGTCTCTTTCACTTTGTTCGGCAATTCCCATAGCCCAGCGAGCAAGATAAATACGGGCGCTGTCGAATTCGTCCTGGAGTGTTTGGACTTCTGGATTTTTCAACAACCGTCTCACCTAGCCATTAAGGTTAGCATTAGCAAGAAAAACTGTTATTAAAATATTCATTACAATTGCAGAGCATATACATCTTAATCTTGACATAGTGTCAAACAGTCTAATTCAGAGGAGTGGGGTTACACACCTGTGGTGGGACTTTCGGATTTTCGACTATTGAATCGGCGGTTCTTCTCGTAAAAGTAGTGACTTTGCTAAATTTCTCCATGATATTCCAACCAGTTTCTTTTACAAACTTAGTAACTGGATCCATAACAGCATCTCTTGTGATTGTTGCACTTGAAGATCCAGCTCCCGTGCCCGCAGCTCCCCTGACTTGCATTCCGTTTGTTGGTTGTCGTACAATGGCAGCTGTCACCGGCTTGCCTCCAAATGCTTCCTTATCCTCCACGCTTGGTTCTACCAGGTATATGTTCGGTTCTGCTCCGCTTCGGGTAATTTCAACGTAACGCTTCAGCCATCGTAAAACCTCATCTCCGCCCCAAAACATCTCTCCATTTGCGCCGAACGGATCAAAAGATTCGCGTGTCCGTTTCTTCTTTTGTAGTATAGTTGATGGACATTCGTTATCGTGGAAGAATAAGGCCGGGAACGAGTCTCCCATACGTGTGTTTATGATAACTGATCCATACCACCAGCCCAGACTCGGTGGTCTGACCAATAAACTATATATGCCGGATACGGGTATAGCAAATGCATAATGCCCCAACGAATCTGCACCGTGTAGTGAGGTGGTTGGAGGTGGCGGTACTAAATATGATTGTTTAGGCGGCGAGTCTCCCTCGTCCAAATCAACCTTCACGTATATGTCTTTCGCATCGCCCAGGGAGTGTTCGGGTAACCATGCGAGTAGTAGGGAGCTTGCAGCTTTTGATGTGGCAGAGGATGCAGAACCTGGTCTAGAATCCGGAGCAGGCTTTTGCTGTAATAGAGCTATATATCCGGGGATATTGTCCTTCGCGGAAGGTGTGGGATGAACATATACCTGTGAAGTTCGTCAGCACAAGGAGCTCGTTGTCCGAAAGATTGCCAACCAACCTTGCTTTTGGAGTACAAGAGCTTAACCCCTCTACCAGAGGACGTATGCGTGATAGTATCATATTCTCCCTCCTCATCGTCGCTGAGTGCGTAGAAGCTGCTTGTTGGAGAAGGGGGCGACTTGGTGGGGTTAGCTGACGACGTCATTGTTGCTCCTCCAACCGAAACCTTCTGCTAGCAGCTAGCAGTTATAAATTCAAGGCCGGGCTCGATTTTATATCTGTAATGGGAGAGGAATCATGGGCAGCAGGCGTAGTTATGGCTCTTTTTATGCCGTTGACTTTTGGTGTCAAGTCGAAGGGAAGGTGGTGTGGTGTGGTGTAGATGTGGATGTGGCTGGAATGACGCGGATGCGATGCGTGGCGGGGTAACGACGACAAAAGCTTGTGACTAGGCTTCCATAAAATGCCCCCATTTCTAGGAAACACTTATTCTCTTTTTATTATGTCAAAAATGTCAACATATGAGACACCTTAGATCATTTTGAAAATTACAAAAAGAAGCACGAATACTTGGTGGGTTGGTGGGAGTTATAGTTAGAGTTGAAAAGGTTCCAAAAAGCTTCTTCGCTAAGGTTAAGTGCAGTTCTGATATAGTTTATTTGACCAGACCTAGTAGCTTTCTAGAGATATCATACTGATGATATAATTTCAAGTTATAATACATTGTTCTCTGCTGTATTTATAGGTCTTTTTCATCTCTGTTGGAAGCTAAACAAAATTCCTTGAGCACATCTCGAACCCGTCGCCATGATCTGCCATCTATGCCATCTATACCACCTATAGTTTCTGTATCAATCCGCTGACCCTGCCAATGCTCTAGGTATGCTCATGAACATACTGCAACACGCACAATGCTTTGAAAACCCCTTATATAATACTATATTATATTTGGACGAGTCCATAGCACCCTCTGGATCCAGTCCGCAATCTTCGCCACTAATCATGTTACCTGAACATACCCCGATGTGTATATCTCTTCGGATTCCATTAATATGCCGTTGATATCTAAAAGATTACAGAATACAGAATCAGAAACATACCCTCCACAATATCTAAGTCACTCTAGAAGCTTCCTCTCTGACATCTCTTTTCCTCTAAAAGTTTAACCCAATTATATTGTCAAACGAAGTGAAACTCACCAACGGACACGCTCTAGTGCGGTTCCAACCAAACTCCTTGGCGTTTTCCCCCTTTCGAAACTTCGCTTAGCTCAACGTTAGGAAAGAGGGAAGCAGTTCTAACTCGAAACCAAATTAGCCTATAAAGCAGTGTTCTACAGGTAAAAAAAACACCGAATGATAATACTTCAAAAGCTTTTGCCAAATGGTTTAAATAGTAGTTCCTTTTTTATAGCTGAAAATTCTCCGTCCAAGTAACGTAAAAAGCCACCCCCGAATCTCGTCTACTACCTTACCACTGGAACTCCATTGTTCAGTAGAATCAAGATTCAGCTCAAACAAGATTCAAGGTGGTTAATCCTTCATGAGAGCTGCTCCGCGACTCCGACATGTAGAGGCTTACTCTTCCCACAGTTTCTGCATTCACGCCCACTCCCCAAACCATTAGTTCCACATAAAGAAGACATCTACTACCACCGACCATGAAATTTTGCCTCAAACCCCGATCAAACCACGACGTGTGAAATATTTTAGTGATTCATCTTGCCATACTTTTTTCCTCAAGCCATTTACTGGCTGGGGTGGGCTAGCCAGGTTTCTTGCTTTGACTATAGATATTTTGTACGTTTTGAAGGTTTGTCTGGGCTAGATGTTTCCCTTGAGCATTTCTTTGACACATTGTCCTTCGCTTTTTTTTTCTGGGGCCTCTCTGTGGCGCACTCGTCATCCAACTTCTCGAGGCTGGACTTAGGCGACCCTATTTCAGATGCTTGAGAAAGTGCATCCTTTTCAGCCATTTCATACTCCATCCACAGTCTGAACACCCCAATTTCCATTTCGCTCCACCAGGCGTAGTTCTTGATGCCATATCTCTTACATAAGTTAATTAGTTCACTCTTAGTTTCTACGTTCTCAAACCGACGCTCTGTTATTGGGTATAAGAACATGCTCTTTCTGAATTTGGCTGGAGGGAATTGCGGAGCCCAGTCCATGCTCGTACTTCCAGTTGTTATATCTTGTTCAGGTTCTGGTGAGCATATCACGGTGGTTGGCGTGGTTTCCACTATTGGTGAGTGTCTTTTTGTATCTTCAGTTCCGTCTCTTATACGTCTGTTTCTTGTTCTTCGGCCTCTCCTTCTTCGTTGCCCTGCTGGGATTGGGTTATCATCTTCGCTACCTTGATCATCATCGCCGAGGCTGTCTATCAAAACTAAAAGCAATATTAGCATTTTTGTATAGTCTTTACTTGAGGATAATGATCATACCGATGGCTGCTGGATTGTTTTCCAAACCTTGGATAAGAGCAATCTTCGTGCCGGTGATATTTAGACCGCTATCCTGAAGTATCTTTTTAAGTTTCACAACCGTCAGTTGAGGCCAGGTCTCCGGGTTTTTATCATCATATGCCTGCAGACGTCCGCGAAGCATTTCTTCGGTGCCTTTCTGAGCCGTCGCCAAAAAGCCGCGATTCTTGAGTAGCTGTTTAAGTTCTTCCAAAGGTTTCCCTTCGTACCTATCAACAGGACTGGAACCCATGATATTAGGTTCAACCTCATTTTCAGGATGGCTTTCTTGATCCAGTGGAACCTTGCCTCCAGTAGGGTTGTTTTCTTCTTGGTGACCTTTATATTCGTCCGCTTCATTGTCATCCACGTTAGTCTGGCGTCTTCTTTGGTCATCTTCCCGTAAACGAGCCACAAGTATCTCCCTAATATCTGTTATATCGATGCTTTGACGTTCTTCGGCTATCTTTATTAGCTTCGCCAGGGTGAATGCATCATAGTCGACAACTCCAGCATCATACGTCTGCAATCTCTCGACCAGCTCTTCCCGTTTTCCGGATTGGATCAAACCACGTTGTGCAAGAGCAAGATTGAGGTCCATCTTTGGAATGCGGGGAATATTTTCTCCCCCTTCGTCATCAGAGTAACGGTTGTTATCCTCATCCACCTTCAGCCTTTTTTCATCATCCATTATATTGACTCGTTTTAACTTTTGGGGAATTGGTAGAAGCTGATAATTGAACGGAGGATTGAAACCATCGTTCATCAATTCTGCTGCCATTCTTGGTCGTTTGCTATATTCAGTCAGTTTATAACATAGTTTCGAAGTTTCTTTTCAAACAAGTCTGTATAACGAATTTTTTAAACTTCTTGATCATTCAAACATACCCTCTGTCAAGATAATCGTATTTATAACACATCAAATCGTAGCCGAAACACAAGCAGAGGGCGTTCGTGCATGTATATATTCCGCAATTATAATGATCTCCTTGTTTCTTGCATGGCGGAGAACGAGGATCGTTTTTGGGACTTTTTGAACACCATTCGTTGTAAAGATTCCAGCCTTCCGACTTCGCTTCGTTATAGTTGTTCAAATTCAAAATATGGAGCAAGATCGCCCTAAGATGGTCGAGTGGCCACTCGTGTACATTATTATATCCTTTGTCTAACGCCGAATCCATTATAATCAAAGCACGTTGTTTCGGAGCTAAGCAAAGAAGAAGATAATGCCAGCCAGGATCATCTTCATGCAGTAACTCGTCGTCCAAAATTGGCATGAGAAGATAGTCCAATTGTTGAAAGTTTTCGCCAGCACAGTTGTGCTTTTCGAGAGTCTCAGTTATCTTTGGAAGCACATCTGTACATAACTTGTAGGATGACCACCTTTTCGTAAGTTCACCCGGAATCATCACACAACTAGAAATTTCCCTTCCTTCCTCCTGATTGTCGTTCCGGTAACGACAGGCACACTCAATATATGCTTCTACAATCGGCTCCGTAACTTCGAGTTTTCGTTGAAATTCAAGGGGCTTTTTTCCAATGTCAAGACTTTCATCGAATGGTGGAAGGAGGCTTTTTAAGTGAGCATTGGTTAACTTAAGTGGCAAGTTGGTGACGCTTTTATCACATGTATGTTAGCATGGCAACTTAATAATTGTGATTTCTTGCTTCAAAAAAGATCCTTATTTTGGGTTCGTACAAGTTCCCTCGTATGAGGGGTTGTTCGTTCATCTCATCCTCTGTATAGTTTGAAAAGTCTATCTTGACCCTTTGGTCCCAACTTGACGGGAGCTTCTCAAATTGTTTCCGGGCTATAATCCGGTTTTCCTTGGAGTTCATCCGTAAGCCAGAAGCTGCCCCAGTAGATTGCTGATTGTTATTTCCATTGTCTGAATCGGAATCAGACGCAGCCGGCCCTTTATATCTCCTTAATCTAAGTGACATATCGAAAAATTAATAATTCTAGACTGTTTTCGATGCTGCCACTGAAGTCTAAAAATCAAATGTGTTAGGATCAGATATAGCGATTAATTGCATCAAATGATAGAACTACGGAAATAAATCTGGTGCTTGGAGATTAAACAAATTTACTGTCATATTTGGTATCAGCAGACAAAGAAAAAAGCATGGCCGGAATATGGCTAACAACAAACTCTCCTTTGTTTCTATTGAATGCAACAAGTTCTTTGTCATCGAAAAGATATCTTTCCATTAGTTGTAGTTTAATCTATGATAATTTGAAATCAGTAGCAAAAAGGAGAATTGGGTCCATTGGTCAAATTAGCCACCCGTATCAAAGCACCGAGCTTGGTGAGTACAGTACTAAATTGATACAGATATGACTAGCCTGGTACAAGTTAATTTGAATGTTCGATTATGAGATGACTTGTTAGCCAATGAGACTGGTGTAAAAGAGTTGCTCACGTAGTTAGAAGCCAAGTCTCAAAAGCGGCGATTAAAGAAGTTCGGTTTAAAGACGTAACAAAAGTGCAGCACTAAGAACCGCTCAAGTACCAATCCAGGTATTTTGGACAGTATATATTATTCAAGTTTCATTAGTTTACAAAAACGAAGTTGAATCGAACGCATCTGTAGGATATCTGGTATCTATTGTGAAGTTTCAACTGCCCTTTGCTGTCAGTTGATATCGTGGAAAAGAGAAGCTGGCTAGGATTGTTTGCTTCTTTTCCCAATGTTACATTGTTAATCTAGCAGAAGTAATAAACAAGATCCCAATATAGCAAATTGACCTTTTCACTGCAAGTTGGAAGATGTGACAGTCGTTTTTCACAGGGAGGGGGTTTTATGCTTTTCCACTGTCTGCCTAACTTTCTCCTCCTTCAATTTCCGCGCAATCTCTCTCTCACGGTCCTCTTTCGCAGCTTCCTGAGTCATGTAAATTTGCCATGATCTATATTTCAACCCACTGACCAAGGCCGCGGCCTCCATGTCAAGCTGCTCGCGTTTGAGCTTATCCTTCAAGGGAAAGATTCTACCGAGATCTGCTAATGGAAAGAGAACCTGGAACTGAATTTGGTGTTCCAGCTCATGGCATGCTTCAGGGTCATGCAAAATATCCTTATTCAGGGATTGATTGAAGAGAAGAGTGAAGGTCCGGCGAATGCGCTGACGCTCTGTCCGTGCCGTGGTTACAAGAGGGTCGTTCAAATCATCTTCGATGTTCGGCTCTAACTTCTCTGGGAACCACCGACTGAGCGTGGTAAGAATTGATAGCTTAAGGTTGGTCAATGGAATCTTGATTTGTGTCTTTTGCGAGATTAAGCTGACTTCACGCTTACTCGGACTATTCCAGCGGCTACGAAGATATCTGATCAGGTATATATTGATAGCTTGGAAGTTAAATTGATATAAGTATATAAGCCTTGAATAGTCTTTACACAAAGACATGAAACTAGGACCAGGAGCCATAGAATTCTTTTGTGAAGCTACTCAGGTACAATATTTATGAAACATTGAGTTTCAGTTCAATCATCATGCTTTCTTACGAACAGACATTTCTACGAATTTGCCCCTTTTGTCATAGAAACACCATCTATCGAAAGCCGCTTTTAGATGTCCTTATTATTCTCATGATTCATAGTCTGATGCTATTTATGAATGAATTCGGTCAACACTAGGCTCAAATGAAAGGTATTATTTCTTTATTTGTTTTTAATATTCTTTCATCTAAGACACATAACTTCAAAGATGTTTTAGAGGGTCTAGCTGTCTTGATAGTACAAAGAGTTCTGTTGATAGAAGGACGCATGTCTCGGGTTCCTGAGTTACCTGCGAGCCTGCCTACCTACTCTTTGTTCAATGGGTTAAGCGAGCAGATTCATCACATGATACATACCACCCTTTTCTTAGTCGTATTATACGTTTTGTTTGTGAAAAATCTCAATATACAGGGCGAGTGACGGCGACCACGTAGCTGCCGGTTTTGATTTATGGTAAATCCAAGCCGTGCGAACGGTAGGGAGTCAATCTTGGCAAATACAATCAAGCCTAAAGCACCATGTATCGCAACTTCCTTATGTCCGATAGCCTTTCCTTATCCCAGTCCAACGATGAAATCAAGCCGAAGGATTTAAGCTCTTGTCAATATCGTATCATACATCTTGTCTCAAATGTCTCAACAAGTCGGATTCTGTAATCAATTCCTACACACTTACACCCAGTTAGCCTTTGATCTTTCCAGAAAAGCATCCTCTCAATCAACATTCATACCTCTATCTTGAAACCTATAGCACCTTATATCACACTTCACAGAATGGAGCGTAGCATATCCTTTCTCAGTATCGCCGGCCTCCAAATCCTTGGCCCGGCCAGCATTGCCATCCTTGTTGCCCTTCTCCTAGGCTGCGTAATATTTTCCTCCTATCGTCGCAAGCAGCGAAAGGCAAAAGAGGAGACCACGAAACCACTATCTCATATGAGATTCGAGAGTATGGATGAGATCACGGTACGGAGAAGATTTAGTGATGAGGAATAGGATGGGAAGGAGAGATTTATCGGTATGCAGTAACAGGAGAGCAGTGGGTGGCTCGGGTGGATAGGTTTGAACACAGATTGTGATTCTATTGTGCATAGCAGGCATGGAGCGAGTTAAGATGAGATTGTGATGGAATAGTTGGCTCGCTTCGAGAAAAGTTTTCTGGTATTACCGGCGGTTTGCACTCACGAATGAGGGGTACAGATGTTGTTGCTGCCGATTTTCCATACTTAACACACCACCAGTCTGATGGTTTAGAATCTTCACACGCCTCTCAGTCAACGTATCAACAGCTTGTGTGCTAGCAGTATAAGGCATCATTTCGAATAACGCAAATAATAGCACAGATTTGACTCCTAATATGTATATCAATAACCAAAATAACTCAACATTATAGATTCACTGTTACTGGCAGTCTTTAGGGGTATCGAGTTCAAATTCTATTGTATGGACCGCGTTAATTGAGTTCTAGATTTTCAATTTACGGTACCAATACTCGAAGTTTAGGATCATACTGTATTTTGTTTTACAGCTCAATTAAGCTTAATCTAGAGATCAGCTTCAAACTTCTCCAATGCTTCAACAGCCTCAATCACCAAAGCTTTGACCAAAAACGTAGGTGCCTCATATGGCTTCCTGGGTAGTAGTTTATCACTCGCTTTCTCGATTCCCGCCGCCTCCGCCGACCTAATTGCCGCAGCAAATTTGGTGGCTCCAATACTTTGTCTCGTAACACCCTCACATAGAGCCGCCTTCTGATGTAATTTTAGTGCCTTTTCAGCCTCACCAGCTTTATACAGCTCATAAATCTTGACAACTGTCTTAGGCGCCACATTCGCAAATGCCGCAATACACCCCGCACTACCAGCCATTAATCCTCCCAGTAGAAAATCACTCTGGCCACCAAATGTTGAGAAACGTTCTGGAGTAAACTGTCCCGACAGTCTCGTGATCTTTCCCACACTGCCACAGGTGAGCTTTACACCAACGACATTGTCGTTTGCGTTTGCGATATCAGCGATGAGTTCTGACGACATATCGACACCGTTACACACTCCAGGGAAATTATAGATGATAATTGGGAGCTTTGAATGAGCGGATACAGATGAGAAGAATGACTTGATAACTGCTGGTGTAGTTGCAGCACCAAAATAAGCAGGCGGCAAGACGAGGACGTAGTCGGCTCCAGCAGAGGCAGCATCGTCAATATGTGCGAGAACTTGAGATGTTGAGTGAGCTCCTACACCGGCCATGAGTGGAAAGTCTGGGCCAACGGCTTCACGTGCTGCGGTAATAAGAGTTTTGCGCTCCTCTTGGGAGAGCAAAAAGGCCTCTGTGTGTGGTGTCAATGGTAGGCTTTGAGATGGGATGGGAGACTTACCGGCATTGGTACCAAGAATCACAAGTCCGGTGAGTCCAGTTTCTGAGAGGTATTTGAAGTATTTCTTTTGGTTTGGGAGATCTAGAGTATCCGTTTCACGGTCAAAGAATGTGATGGCAGGTGCCCAAATGCCCTTGGAAGGAACGTGAGGTCGGGTTGCCATTTTGTTGGAGCGGCCTTAGAGACTGGTATTATTAGAACTGCTTAAACGGATATGAGAAAGTTGTTTTGGATTGCGTTCATGCCTCTTCTCAAACTACAAGGCTTGAATGTCGTGACCTTCGTGGTGAGCTTTGGTGTTGAAGTTCGAAGGTGGGGGCGTTTATTTTCTCCTCTGGACGTTATGTTTACTGTGCGCTGTGGCCAAGGGTGAAATAGCCCCTGAAGCCCCTGGTTGATTAAGCGAGGTCATTGTCCGCTGGTGATACTCTTCGAGTAATATCACCACCATTCTTAAGGAGCTGTAAATATAACTCGAAAGGTTTCCCACGGGATTTGGTCAGATTAAGTAGTATTCGACAATACAAATCCCATTACCTCACCTTTATTTCTCGTTGTATTCCTATATTCCACCCTCAAGAGACTTATCAAGCCAACTTGTCCACGGGAAACACAATCGCACTCCCTGGAGATATCTATCAGACCCAAGATACGTAAGACAAATTCCCTAGAATCTCGTTCATTCTGTCACGAACACCCGATAGTTTGGAATGTTTTGATGATCACGTGATTGTTCTCCCGGAAGAATAGCCCGAACGTGGTTAGTACATGGCTAGTACGTTGTCACAGAGGGCGATAACGGCCTCAGGATGGATTGTCCTGTTTGGTACAACTCTTCCAAAGTATAAGCTGGTAGTCGTTGCAAGGTAAAATACAATGGAGTATAGAAAGGCGTCGCCTGTGGTACGAAATTGGATTATACAATTCTCAAAGGCCAACTTCAACCAGAAGAACGATCCAAAGTCCCCAATCACTCTCGCCAGGTTGGAGAAGTTGAAGTTTCGGCCTGTGAATTTCCAAAACAATAGACACTTTTCAACATCCAGAAAGATGGGCTCTGTAGCAAAACCAAAGGTTCTTTGCATTGGAACCATCAACTTGTGAGTCAGCCAGTACACCTCGTGTCAACACGTGACTAATCCATCACCAGCGCGAAAGAAGAATGGGATGCTTTGGGAGACATCGCGGAACCGATCATCGTACAGTCCCAGGACCGGGCAGGATTCTTGAAGGAAGCCAAAAGCGGCGCATTTAATGGTGTAGTATCTGCGTTCCGTGGCTTCACATCAGCATCCATTACCGGGCATTTCGATTCCGAGATCATCTCTGCTCTCCCATCTACTTTTCAGTTTCTGTGTCAAAACGGAGCCGGTTATGATCCTATTGATATAGCAGCATGTACCAAGGCTGGGGTGCGAGTATGCAATGTTCCTGAGCTTGCTGATGATGCTACGAGCGATACGGCTTTGTTCTTGATGCTCGGTGCTCTGCGTCTCTTCAATCCTATGATGGCGACGTTACGTGAAGGGACCTTCAAAGGTCCGAACCTAAAGTTAGGCAATGATCCAAGGGGGAAGAAATTGGGGATTCTGGGTATGGGGGGAATTGGACGTAATGTTGCAGCAAAGGCAAGAGGTTTCGGGATGGAAATTCAGTACTACAACCGCAACCCTTTAAGTCAAGAGTTGAGTGGCGGTGCAAAGTATGTTTCGTTTGATGAACTCCTTGCCACATCTGACGTATTGTCATTAAACCTACCACTAAATGTAAGTACAGTACAAGCTTTTTCTTCGGCCTGTGTCCACTAACAAAGATAGAAAAACACACGACACATAATTTCCACCGCAGAGTTCAACAAAATGAAACCTGGTGCTGTCGTAGTGAATACAGCCCGTGGGCCAGTAATGGATGAGGCGGCTCTCGTAGTCGCGCTTAATGAGGGCAAAGTACGGTCCGCGGGAATGGATGTGTTCGAGGAGGAGCCGAAGATCCACCCTGAGTTGGTGGCGAACAAAAATGTGATACTGCTACCGCATGTTGGGACCTTGACCTTCGAAACGCAAAAGGCTATGGAGGTTTTCACTATTGCAAATGTCAGAAGAGCAGTGGTGGAGGGAAAGTTGAACGGACTAGTGCCGGAGCAGGCCGGACATGGGTGGGAATGAAGATATCTTGATGAGGGTCTACAGCATATCACTTGATGCTGCACCCGCTGTTACCGAATAAACAATAGATATAGACTACTAATATAGAATCTGATTAGAAATCATCCGAGATCGGTGCTTAGAACACGGAACGACGAATTCCTACAGTTTATGCTTCGGATTTCTAGAGTTGAACACCTTCTGAAGAATTCCGCCTTTTGTTTGGTTCTGTACCTTACGAATTCATTAGTGATCATCTGCTAGCCGTTTCTTCCAGTTATTGGTAACCAGCATCGAACAACTCCCCAAACTGGCTAATCAACCTGTCTTGGCATTTTTCGGTAAGATTTACACATGACGAACGACACTTGGATCTCATTATTGTAAAGCACCCAAACTTCCTTGCCACTAACATCAAGAATGAATCGTAACCGTTATGGAAAAACGTAAAACAGCCGACCAAGATCATGGTGCAACAGCCCCAGCCTCTGGAGGCTTCCAGTTCATAACAACCACATCAGCACATGGAAAGCCTGACAAACGGGACCGCAAAATCATCAAAAGTCATATCATACGTAACAGACAGAAGACCAGAAAATCACGAGAGCTGCCATCTTGGATCAACCATGAAGATGAAAATACTTCACACACATCTAAGAGCATTACCTCGATACCAAAACGTGTTGGGTCTGACTACTCGCTAGTCCAGTTCCCCAGTTTTTTGAAGCCTATTATGCTTCGGGATTTGATGCAGTGCATGTACACCCTTCTTTCTGAGGATTTTTATCTTCTATAATCGGAACAGATGCTAATATCATACAGTCGTTGTTGCCTCGCAGGATCTATTGTATCCCATGGAAATCTGTCTGAAAGAGGATCCCGTTAGAGCGCCGTGGTTCGGTAGTCTGTTTAGTGATGAAACATGCCTTCATGCAATGCTTTTCACCACTTACGCCTGCTCTAACCCTGTCTCTGAGCAACGCCAAGACTCCCCGGCGCTTTACCATTGCGCAATAACTCTCAGACTATTGCGGGAACGCCTCGCAGATCTAGAGAGTCAAGCAGCCACGTCTGATGGAACCATTATGACTGTTGTTACCTTGGCAGGCGTATCTGAGTTTCTTGGCGATCGAGATGCCGCAAAGAATCATAGAGAAGGCCTTTTAAAGATGGTTACCCTACGCGGTGGTTTGCAAGCTATGACAGGGTATAGCCAGAGGCTACGGACGAAGGTTTGCAGGTAGGCATTAGACTAAGAATCGGTGTTATTCGAAAATAACATGCTAACGACTAGCAACTAAAGGATGGACGTTGCGCTTGCCTTGTGCTTTGGGGAACGGCCACTTTTCTTTCGTAATGAACTATTGTGGAGTTCGTATATCGCCGCCCACAGCCTCATTGGCGCAGGCCATGTGGTCACTATTAACGAAGAACTTTCAGCGTTCACAGAAACACTAGATGAGAGGCTAGCAACTATCCAGAAGGACCTCCACGAATTCTCCCTCATCAGCAATCTTGCATACCAGACTAAGCGAAATATTGATCCAGATATGTTCAATGAAATGATGGTGTCAATATTGTACCGCCTCCTATACCTTGAGTTTCAAGTCAATTCTTCGAGCGAGATGATACGTATAGCTATGGTAGCCTTTGCTAGTTCCATATATTTACGTAGATATGTTGCAAGACAGCAAAATAATTTCTTGGCCAATAGCTTCCGAGATGCTCTAGTCAAGATGCAATCTTCAGAAGCTCGCTATCCGCCGGCCATTGAACTCTGGCTACTGTTCATGTTCGCTCTATATGCCGGTGTAGGTTCACGCAAAATTGACTGGCTTAGCTCCAGATTAGAACAAACGATCCAGCTTTTGGATATTCGGACATGGGATGATGCAAAAAGGGTGCTGAAATCAGTGATGTGGATTGACTTCTTACATGACCCTTCCGGGAGAGCTTTTTTTGAAAGCTGAAATTGGGATTTTATAGTGTTACTTCGACAAGTTATTGGCGCATTCCACCAAAGAATGACAAGTCATGTGAGGCATGAGAAACCCTGTGGGTTTTCTCGATATACTACAATTGAAAAGTAGTTCTCTCGAGAAGCCTCGTGAGCCCGAGTAACTTCTACGCAATATTAACACATTGCCAATTTGGAGGTTACTTCGGGCTTGCACGACGCTTAAAATTGGTTACCAGAATCAGATGCTTAAGGATGCCAAGGCTTTCTTATTGCCCCTTCCTGGAATAGCCTATTTTCGAGCTTAATATAACTCTAAGATCAATATTTAAACTTGACCCCGTGGAGTTGCATCCGCTGTCTTACACATAAAATGTCTTATAAAGTAGGCTTCATATTCTTCACAGCATTAAAAGCAGTTCCGAGGAATGGAGATCGTATTGAATCTCAGATTCTGATATGTAACACTTTCAAAAGATGACCTCGGTATAGTATTAAGTATAACTCTACTACGAGGATTACTGGGTTCCCCCATGACCTAGCGACGTTCGTCATACCACTTTTCCCCAAGTCATTATAACTAACCCTAAATAGTTCTCTCGGAATTTCTTGGCATGTATAATTTGTCACCTCCTAGAAGAATAGGATTTTTAGTCGAAAGGGAAGTCCTGTCGTGTTATTATTCAATCTAAACGGTTAAGCATTTCTTGACCTGCTCTTGTACCTTTTCCCTTATATATACCAGTTCCTATCTCAATGCTACCATTTTATTCTTTCTTGTCAATGAGTCAAGAGCCCAATACCAGAGCAGAGCGGCAGCAAACCACAAATCGACCAATTCGCATTTTAAACCGATCAAGTTTATTTCAGAAGATCAGTTGATGCATCCCACTGAAACAATGGTTGCCTCCAAGGATATGCCACCTCGTGTGGAAGGGTTCGTGTCCACGTTTATCAAAAACCAGTTTCGCACAACACTCCCTATTATCACACGCAAAGATGCAAACATGAATGGGAAAGTGGCCATTATCACTGGTTCTAACACCGGTATTGGATTAGAATCTTCCAAGCAGTTGCTAGATCTTGGTCTCTCTCGTCTCATCATGGCAGTTCGTTCAACTGAACGTGGCGAAATAATTGCTTCGAAGTTACGCCTGGCCCACCCCACCTCTATCATTGATGTCTGGTATTTAGACATGCTTTCTTATCAATCTGTTCATAATTTTGTTCAACGTTGCGACTCTGAGCTCAATCAAATCGACACTGTCATTCTCAATGCTGGTGTCTCACCTTACAAATTCATGAAATCTGAATCTACAGGTCACGAGGAAGGCATTCAAGTCAACTATCTTAGCACAGTACTGCTTACAATTTTGCTCGTTCCAGTACTTAAGACCAAGTCACAAAAAGATAGCCCCGGACGTATTACTATTTCAACATCGATCCTCGCCAACCTTTCCAAGTTCCCAAACCGCAATAAGAGACCTTTGCTCTCTTCATTTGACGACACCAAAGTCAATCCCTGGGACGGAAACGAGCGATACATGGTATCTAAGCTGCTGGGTCAGTTATTTCTTGTCAAGCTAGCTGACTATGTCAATCCCGACGATGTCATCATCAACATGGTTGAGCCAGGTTTTGTAAAAGGCACCGAGCTGCTGCGTAATCTACCATTTGTGCTAAACTGTTTCATTGCATTATTCAAAATAGTGTCAGCAAGGACAGTGCAGAAAGGGGCGGTGACATATACCGATGCCGTTGTGGCCAAAGGAAAGGATTCACATGGATGTTTACTTGTTAATTGTGAGGTAGCACCGTAAGTATTTTCTGTCCAGCGTGCAGACCATTGACTCTATACTGACATGTTTCAATATATAGTCTTGCAAATATTGCATATACTAAGGAAGGCAAGGCGATCGCGGGGCAGCTGTGGGAAGAAACAATGAACGAACCTGCATTTGTTCACGCTCGCCGCCTAGTGAAAACCTCCAGGAATTAGGTGGATACAAAATACAACACGAAAAAAGTTCGGCGCAAATGTTTGAGAAGTTCTCACTGGTTAGAGCTTAATGGTGGCATATTAATTGGCTGGGGGTTGCAGAGTATCTGTGAAGCTTTGAAGTGCAACTGGGCACGCTGTTGTATGGTTTTCAATTAACTGAGCGTCGCCACATATCAGAGCTCTCTCTCACATAGAAGCTTGTCTTGGTATCTCTCATTTTTACACGCTAGCAGTCATGTATATGTTATGTTGATCTACGGGGAACAAAGGAATATTGCTAAGATTGTGTCTCAAATATATCGAACCCGTGTTGTCGAACTATGATTTACATTCACATGTCCTGAAGTACTCGTAGTACCAGAAAATGACGACTGTCAATAACACAGGATCAAATCTAAAAAGAAATTGGATTCATCTGCAATTGCAATTTCCCTAGCATTATTTTAGTTTGTTATTGATATAGTCTTGACCGTGCTGTTCTCAGATGGAATACCGAGAGGCACGATCGCTACCAAGACTGGATAGAATCTCGAGGCTTGTTATTTAACAAGGAGCATGCAAACTACACCTTTTGCTTTAGAACTCCGGGAAGAACTTAGTTCGGAAGAATGTTAACAAATGTTGTAGAGTGATTGATAGTTTAGGTGAAAAGTCCATATACACCTATATACTCACCAATTTGGCATATATTTCATCCGCCCAAAGAACTTTTCCAGTCAAGTCTCTCTTTCTATCAAGATCAATAACAAGCCTACTGTAGCAAAGTTAACAATTGTGAAGACATCCAAAAGCGGGAAGAGATGAAAGTAACAGAATTACTAAAGATGCAAGCTGGTAGCTTTTGGCATAAGCTAAAGCTTAGGATCTCAAATATCTCGTGTATGGTTATATAACCAAGCCATATTAAGAACTTCAGGAAAGCACGGAAACAGCTTTTCAGAAACTCGGCCCGCCCAGGAGAAGAAAAATCATCAAATTTGAAGGTTTCCTTTCCCAAAACTTTGTGTTAATTCCTCCATATGTAATTTGTCGTACGGATCAATTCTATGCCATACTACAAATCAGATCTACCGATCCTCTTCCAAAGTTACTCAACAAACCACTCAATACCACACAATCAATGACGACTTTATTCATCCTAATCTAGGAAGACGTCTATGGGCATACCAAGCACCACTATAAGTTGCAACACGGTCTCAATCAATGCATCACTCATTTCATCATAAAATTAATCTCTCAAATCTTTCATTTAGGACTAAACAAAATCTTCAAACGAGACCCAGATTCACCTCTGGCACGTAATGCCCGCCTCTCCTCCTTTCTTCGCTCCACAATAGCACCAAATTTCTGCTTCCAGGTCTTCCTGTCCTCGAATTCGGGAGTTTTAAGCTCCAATCTGTCAAACTCCTCCGAAATACCTGCAGATATACGTTAATTTGAGCTAAGAGAAGTGTAAGTAAAGGAAAGTGGGATATACCTCGATCATCTCCAATAGAAAAAGACCACGAACTACGAGCACAAGAGTTTTCATCAGCCGTAACTTCTTCTGGAATTTCATTCTCGAGTTCACACTCAAGGTAGTTCTCCACGCGACGTAAGTTCCAGGCTTTCTTGAAGAAGAATGACTCCAAGCAGTCGAATACCTGCACCACCTTCTTCTGGAAAGAAGTGACATGATGACCTTGTCTTTCCATGATTTCATCCAAACGAAGCTTGAAAAGGGTAAGATGATGTGTCAACTCCTCCTCGAAATACGGTTGGACAGCAAAGATATCAACCTCAAGATCTTCATTGTAAATCATGTGAGCGTGGAAAGCTTCAATAAACTTGCACATGAGGTTTGCGGAGCGGAGAATAAGACCATAGGCACGGAACATTATACGCAAAATATGGCGGTAGTGATCAATGCAAACTTCGTTCCCAAGCTTCATGCTGACTATGAAGCAGAATTGAAATTCCCCAACAATCTCATCAGTATCTTGGTATGTACAGCGTTGGTCAACAATGTGCAGGACGTGGTGAGATGTATCTACAAGGTCTTTTTTATGATTGGGGCGGGATCTTAGGGAGCGCGAGGTGGGTTCACCCTTTGGAAACATGAAACGAAGAACTTCTTTGTTGAAGTTGATGGAGATGCCGTCCCAACTGTTGTCCTTTCCAGGGTTGTCTGCCTGCTGGGCATATTCATGGTGTGTAGAGACCTGCCATTTGTTCCAGCTATGCCGGGTGATTTTGGTCAACAAGTTATTTTTAATACAGGAAGTCATGTGGAACCACAAGCTTGTGTTGGTGGCTGCAAGTGCACGTGCGCTTTGGAATCGAAGTATATTCAATTCATCTGTCTCAAAGTCAGTGAGGGAATCAAAGAACCCTGGTAGATCTTTCCGTTGGATCAACGCCTCAGCATGACAGACTTGCTCCTCTAGAACTGAACAATCCCAGTTCAATACATGAGCGTATCCATAGTCATCAACACCAAGTCGCTCAACAACGACCCAGAATCCATTACGGCGCAAGCCAAAGAACTGATCAGCATCTCTGGTTTTTGGTTGTGGCCCGCCCCAGAAGAAATGAAGCCCTGGTGGAATGCACTTGATGCCATCAAAACCCTCTCTGCCTGATACTGTGATTGTAGTCATGTTATACCCAAGCACTGAACCACTTTGAATATCTCGTACTATAACAACATCGCCGGTTTTCAGACAGTCGTAAGATGGCTGCGAGTTCCTCTCATGTTTGCTGGATGGTGAATAAACCCGCAGAGTGTCAATTGGATATACTCCAATATGTCGAATAGATTGAACGGACCCAGACGACTGTCGAGATTGAGTTACGTTGGAAATGAAACTCTGGCCGCTAAAAGTCCGATCTGGTGCACCGAAATCATGATTAGGGTTGGAAGTGTGTGCAGTAATTTTCTGCATTGGTGTTTTATAACCACTACTAGAGACAGGTGATTTTAGTTTACCACCGCTGATCTGGCATCCCCAATCATCCTCATCACAGTTCGGGATATCATAGCCACCTTCTCCTCGAAATGGATCGTAGGTTTCTTTAGCGGAAACACCTTGAAACCCATCCTTTTCAGTGCGGATGCCCTGGTGACCATAGGAATTAAAAGCTGGATGGTTGCTTCCAATCTTTGATATGCCGTATACATCAGGAGATTGAGGGATGCAAGATTGTGCTCTAGCATCTACCATATTACCAACTTCTTCCAAGGATCTAGCTGGATAGCTAGCAAAGTCAATGGATCCCATACGTCTGTCGATGAATATTGGCTTTTCATAATATGGAAAGGATTGTGAAGCATAACCACTGCCTTGGACCACTTGTGATTCACGGATAGTTCTGGAGCCGGGAATCTGAAAGCTTTCTCGTCCCATTGACGTAGATTTGCGATTGGGGCTATTGGCAGTCCAACGTCTAATATTGAGGGAGACGTACCGATCATTGGGTTCAGAGGCGTATGGCATGGGTCTCCTATTAACCGAACCAGTACCAAAAGTATGATTGGAAACATGATTAATATCTCCTCCCATCGAAATATCATAATCGTTGCTTGAATTAGAGGCCTGACTGTCACTACCATCTGATATAGCTTGACTATCAAGAAGATTGGACTTGCAAGGTTTTTTCTTAGCCCTAGGGGATGCGTCGTAGAGATCATTGAAATTCGAAGTATCATCATCCTTCCCACATACAGCTGGGTTATAATATTCGTCATGCCAGGGATCCAGATCGCTACCTGCATAATTGGGAAAACCAGGGCCACTGAAATTTTCCGTAGAGATTATGTTTGAGGAGAGTGAGGAGAGTGTATATGGCTTAGGAATATCGTCAGAGTTAATAAGGAATCTTCCTTGATGTCCAGACTGTACTGAAGATGGGTTCCATGTGCCGGAAACCCCCTTTGAACCTGTAGTAGGCACACAAGCTGAGGAAGATTGACCATAGTTGTCAGCAATTTTCTCAAAACTTGCAGACGGCGCAAATGCTGTGGTTGGAGTAGAAACTCTAACAGAGTCCTGGGACCCCGAATCCTTAGTATAGCGAAAGGTAGAACCCGTGATAACTGCCAGGAATCATTCGGAAATAAGCATCCATAGCATATTCAAAAGAAACAACTCTCGGGGGAGAAAGATCTGAGACAATACTCATCTTGTCATAGTCTGCACCATGATCTTTTACACTCATAGGTGATACTGGTGAACCAGGTGGTGAGGGCAGCTCCACATAGCGGAATGATGTTGTTGCTCTACATGTTCCATAGGGTCTTGGAACATTGGATATATCAAGCTCTAGAATTTGAATTTCATCAATTTGACGCTGAATACAAGGCATTATCAGCAATCACTCAGAGTTGCTATAGAGAGGATATTGATTTGCTAGAGCAACAGTCTGTTGATGGTATGAGTTTCAGTTGCCTCGGAGAGATCTCAAGATCTCGCGTTCACCTTGACTACGACGCGTTTCGGCCGCATTTTGCCTCTAGGTCGTGACCAATTCAGCTGAGAAAGTTGAGTTGACCATTCACTTGGGTTTTCTTCACAGTTTTAGTCAAGTGAAGGAAGACATTCTTTATGCAGGCACAAAACAATAGCTTCTGGGAAATCCCAAGCAGAATTTTCGTGGAAAGAGATTTCTTAGCAGTTCATGATTCTCCAAAGACATCATGAAGTTTATCTACAGAGTGGTCAGCGATTTTACATTCCAACTACTTATTGAGTTGACGTTTGGTAGTACTGACGATTCTTGGCATGGTGGAGTGATTTTAGCAGACAACCTAATCCTGACCTAAAAGCTCGCTCAGGTATCTCACCCTAACCTCCTAAGTCTCGCTAACCTTAAGGCTGCGGGAGCTAGGGTGAGCTAGATTTTGGTGGTGCAAGGCTGGATTGGTCTTATAGCCTGAGGCATCTAGAACCTACACATTACCTTCATAAACCATACTTCTGCAAGCTCTGAAGATATTTATTGTTTTGTTCAACTTCAGAAGAGCACCTGGCTGTAATGGACTCTACGCAGCCAGCAGCTACTGGTCCACTTCTTGAAAGCTCGGCGCCCAGCCACTCTCTTGCCAACACGGGCAACGATGGGGAGAATGTCTGGGACGAAGAGCGCATAGAGAAAGCCTTGAAGACTTTGAAGGAAATGCACATTCAAGTACGCTTACAACTATATATGACCGATTGGTTCTCCAGCTGACTCTCTACACAGGTGAGAGAATTGCGAACTACAATCCCACGGCTCATTGCGCCTCTAGCAAAAAAGCAGCCGTCTCGTACGCAACATCCCAATTTAATGCAGTGAAGAAATGCTGACACGTTTTAGCTGAATCGCTCTTTAATGAGTTCTCGTCAGCGGCAAAGACCGCAACACACGAAGTCTCTGAGTTCAAGCACTTGATGAAGGCCGAGGAAAGCATCAAGGTCTTTGAACAAGCTAAGAAGAGTCGCGCAGAGAACCCTCAAGGGATTAAACCATGGAGAGTCACAGAACATCCAGACTGGCTCACGAGGGAAAAGGCATAGTCGGAACATAGGCTATAACACAAATGGGAACTGTTAAGGAGTCTGGTGGCGGGTCGTAATTTATGGATAAAATAATCGGCGTTCAAGGATGGCAGAAGACTGTCATGATCCAGGATCCAGGATCTAGGAGTCACTGTGAGCACAATACGATTTCTCTCGTATCAACTGTACTAGGGAATACACTGGCATCTGGATAGATATAGGATAGGAGTTTTTTGGTATATCTGTGTACTGGCATTGGATACATTGGGATCTATTAGGACGTTATGATTGGGAACAAAAGCATGTATGCGATACAGGTTTCTCATCTAATCCCAAGCTTCCGAACGTGGGATCTCGTATTCAACTGTTTGGTAAGATCTATATAATATTCAATCCGGCTTGGACAGTGTGTGCGGCCGCTTCTCTGGGTTGACTCACCCACCACCCATAATCTGTGATTCACTCAACAGACACTACCACAACACATTTTTAATTTATAGAAAATACTCACCGCCGGGTACGGTAGCCTTCTCTCTACTATATTATATAACAGTTGTATCTCTGATCTCTTAATCATTCTGAAAGGTACTTTATAACCCCTCACTTTTCTGCCAAGAAACCCGGCTCGCTTAATTTTAACATTCTGAGTGGGGTGGAAATTCCAAAAACACACTCAACAACGCCAACGACCAACATTACGCACGCGCGACACATCTTGCCAATCCCCCGCTCGATTACCAATACCAAGATGTCTCGATTCTTTCACGGCGACAGCTCTGATGAGAGCAGCTCTTCCGACGAGGAGGAGCTCTACTCTGACGAAGAGGCGGAAGAAAAGGTTGCCTCTGAGGAAGACTCTGACGACGACGATGAGGATAGCGATGATAGCGACTCCAGCAGCGATGACGGAGATGGAGCGAAAACCGGTGCCAACAAGTTCTTGAAAGAAGCGGATTCCGAAAGCGAGAGCGACTCTGAGGACGGTGATCGAAAGAAAGTCATAAGCGCTAAGGACAAACGTTTGGAGGAGTTGGCAACTATAATCAAGGCCATCGATAATGGAGAAAAAATCAATGATTGGGGACTCATCTCCGCAGGTATGTTGTTTGCTAGAATTAAGAGCTTGGAGCTCAGGCTAATGTTTGCTGCTAGAATTTGATAAGCTCAATCAAAAGGTCAGCAAAGGCTTCCAGGGAAGTAAGACGCCAAAGATATATATCAAGGCTATTGCGGATTTAGAGAGGCACTTGAACGAAACTCTGGATAAGCAGAAGGTCTCCACGAAGAAGATGACTGCGACCAACGCCCGTGGTCTGATGACGGTCAAGCAAAGAATCAAGAAGAACAACAAGGAGTACCAAGCGGATATCGATGCATATAAGGCCAACGAAGAAGAATTTATGGAGTCCGACGAGGAGGAGGTGGTTACTGTTCGACGGGCCCCTCGCCCAACTGCCGGTGTCCCAGTAGAGCCGACCTTTGACGACGACGAGGGTTTCTCGACTGTGGGCAAGGGCGGTCGAACACTACAATTTACTCCTGAGAGCATTCTAAAGCATCTTCGAACTATCATTGAGTCTCGAGGAAAGAAAAATACGGACCGTGGGGAGCAAATCAAGATTATGGAGAAACTCTACGAAGTAGCCACGACTCCATATCAACGCATTCGAGTGCTTCTGACCATAATATCCACGAGATTCGATCTGAGCACTGGTGCACAAACTTATATGTCCCAAGAACAGTGGAAATCTGCCGAAAAAGAGTTCGGCAATCTTCTCAAAGAGCTTGAGGCAAATCCAGATATTGTTGTTGTTGAAACCGCAGAAGACTGGGAGGACGACGAGAAGGCTCCTGTGATTACACCGGGCCAGAAATTCAAGATTCCTGGCAGCATTGTTTCCTACGTCGAGAGACTTGATGATGAACTCAATCGGTCACTCCAGCATATCGATCCTCACACTGCTGAATATATCGAAAGACTCTCTGATGAAGGTGCTTTGTATAACAACATTGTTCGGACGCTGATATACACAGAGGGTGTTCGTCAAGATAAGAGCTTAGAGATTCCACAAGAAGTTCTGAATCGTATCGTTGCGAGGAGACTAGAGCATGTGTATTTCAAGGTCAGTAAATTATAACGCAATTCATAAAACCTACTAACCTTTTCATAGCCGGCAACAGTTGTCAAGATCTTGGAAGAGAATTGCTGGAAGTCACTACCTTCTGAAGTGGATTCTGCCATCACCCCTCGGAAAGAAGATTCGGATGCTACAGCTCTTGTTGATGTGCTCTGTAATTATCTTTATGTCAATAGCGAGGGGATTATTCGTGCCCGAGCCATGCTTTGCCAGATATACTTCCTTGCTTTACACGACACATACTACAAGGCTCGCGATATGATGCTTATGTCTCATTTACAAGAGAACATTAGCACATTCGATGTTCACAGCCAAATCCTCTTCAACCGAACATTGGTTCAGGTTGGTCTATGCGCTTTCCGAGCTGGCCTAGTTTACGAGGCACAAACGACTCTCCAGGAAATATGTGGTAGTGGACGACAAAAGGAGTTGCTTGCTCAAGGTGTCATGATCCAACGCTACAACCAGGTTTCTCCCGAGCAAGAGCGCCTCGAACGTCAACGTCAACTACCCTTCCACATGCACATCAACCTCGAACTCCTCGAATGCGTCTACCTCACCTGCAGCATGCTTCTCGAGATCCCCTTACTCGCACAAACCGGTTCTTCGCCCGATATCAAGAAGCGCGTCATCAGCAAAACTTACAGACGTATGCTTGAGTACCATGAACGACAAATCTTCACCGGTCCTCCAGAGAATACCCGCGACCATGTTATGCAAGCCTCAAAGGCCCTAGCCGCTGGCGAGTGGAAGAAGGCTACTGATTTCATACACTCAATCAAAATCTGGGAGTTGATGGCAAAGCCCGATTCTATCAAAACTATGCTTTCAGAGCAAATCCAAGAAGAGGGTCTACGCACATATCTCTTCACCTACGCACCTTTCTACGATACCCTAGCCGTCGACACACTCTCCTCGATGTTCGAGCTCACCGACCGTAAAGTAGCCGCAATCGTCAGTAAAATGATCAGCCATGAGGAGTTGATGGCCGCACTCGACCAAGTGAACTCATCCATCATATTCCGCAAGGGTGTCGAGCTCAGTCGTTTACAGAGCCTTGCACTCACGCTCAGCGACAAGGCAAGTGGCCTTATCGAGAGTAACGAGCGCACGCTGGAGACCCGGACACAAGGAACAGCAAATGCATTTGAGCGGCAAGGTGGACGTGGTGGACGTGGCGGTAGAGGAGGTAGAGGTGGTGGACGAGGAGGCGGAGGCCGTGGAGGTGGTGGTGGAGGTGCTCCCAGACAAGCCGGTGGTACCCAATTTACTGGTGGTGCGCTCGGTGCTGCGATCCGGGCTTAGGATTTTATGTATTGCATTGGGACGGTTGTTTAAGGGCTTAATGTGCTCTTGGCGTTTTCCATAGAGCTTGCGAAAAGCTGTTTTTATCCAGTCCTACATGAAAAGAAGTAAAAAAAAAATTGCCTCGTGATCCTCTTTAAGCCCCTGATGTTCTTTTTAGTTTGCTGTCTTGGTTTGCGTGCTGGGGAAGAAGAAAAGGACTCATGAGTGTCAGCGAGTTGCTCCCAGTTGATAACGCGAGCAAAAGCAAGGTATGGTCCACCGGGTATAAATAAAAACAGTACTCAAGTAGGGTGCCAGCTATATCATCTATCAATGCCACCGATACATATGGTCTTGGCGTAGTCGGGAATACTTGGCTAATAGTCAAACTAAGCAGTCATAGCAAGACTGATCAATGAGATTCTTGACTACAGCCACGAAGTTTTGGCGTAAAGATAAGCAACATATTTCAAATGAATACTTAGGGATAGTGCTATAGCATTTGGTACATTGTGATTTACACTTAAACGACATTTTCCATGTCACCCAGACTTCTCCGAGGTATTATCAAGTAACATAGTTTACCTCACTCAAGTCTGTGATCGACAGGAACTGTTTATAATTATGTCTAAATATATCCACAGCCAAGAAGGTCACGAAGGTCACGAAGGTCTCAGTAATCGATACTAGCTTATTTAGTTGCTTTAGCGGTGTTCTTGGTATTGAAAATCTTTGCTAGCGCCACCTTGTTCTCAATGGGTGCTTATATTGAATCTCGTATTACAGTATGCAGATATGCAGATCTTTTTGGATCAAATCAAGATTGGAGAAGAAATAGAAAGTCGCGATTCAGGATAGTCACACGCACGGTCATACACTGTGTTTAATAAGAATTTTTCCTTGCTCAATGCCTTCAAGAGCTTCGTTGAAATAAGAGTCTTGGTTTCTTGCTTCAGTACCATATTCATATTCGAATCAATGTCGGCATACTTGCTCTTACAGATCATCAACACAACTACGTTCATTTTCCCGTCCATTCAATATCTCTCTGCAATGTCACAAGCGGTTTCGTGCTTTGTAGCACTATGGTATATTCCGCTAACCGTTCCCCTGTTTCCTAAGAATGCAAGTTCCCCCCTAGTCACCGACTTTTGCATCTTGTTAGTATTGTTTGTTAGGCGCATGGAGAGACTACTTTTGACACTCGAGTGTGAAGAAGCACATAAGGACCACGAGGCATTGAGAAAAAGTACGTAGCCGCTGCCAAACCATCACCAGTCATTAGCTCCTTTTGACTTTGTGTTGAGAGAGATCTAGATGGCACGATAGTAAAACAGATCAAAGAAACGTTGCATGCTTTATGTTTCCTCTCTGCTCTCTTGTCACAATTGTTGCCCTGAAAATTATGTCACTGGGCATATTGTCTCTAATATGTTTCCTATGTCTTGCAAACCTATGTCTATGATGCTATTTCGGTTTTCTTACAGCCCATGGAGCTTGCTCTGTGGTATCAAACACAGTAACAAAGACCACAAACCCCAATCGAGAACCAAACGAGAATACGAGTTCAAATCACAGGACCTTCCAGTGATACCAGAGCAAAATGAAAGGATTATAAATTGATGCCTTTCCCAACAGCTCATTACAATATCTCCAAGCATCAGATCATTAATCATTGGTGAAAGCAATCAACGGCACATCAAAACACTCTTAAAATGTATCTCATACTCCTCTTCCTTCTCACCCACGTCTATACCGCACTTTCCCTTCCTGCCACATCCCCGCCTACTACTCGAGATGTGATTCCTAATGTTGTATGGACAATCAAGTCTTTCACAAGAAGTCGGTTGCCATTTTCCAACGTCCAGCTTCCACTTCCCATACACTACTTAATACCTTTCTCTCCCTTTTCTATGCTTACTTCTCCTATCTTCTTTTCTCCCCAAGCTAATCATTAGCCCAGCATGCAACGTCGAATTCGTCCACGGCTGCGCCTACGACTTCAACATCTCCCAAAACGACCACTCGCCCGATTTCAACTGCAAAATCTACGATCGCCAATCTAGTCCCGAGAATCCAGCAAAGCAGAGCTTTTACGGGATCCCATGCAATCTCCCCTGGAATCCCGACGGAGGCTGGATTATTAGCGTATGTGATCTCCCCTTTGTATCTCCTCCTCGTGAGCTCATCCTCTTCTCTTGGGATAGCGTTGTTGATCTTTGACTGGGGGGATATAGTGGGGCTACAATGGAGGCTCGGACGGTGCCGTCATGACCGTGGTGAACGGAGAGAAGAAACGCATTGCCTGGTTTGGGTGGGGGGATGTGACGAAGAAGAGTAGTTATCCTGATGTTGGGCCATATGCTGTCAATACACTATAGGCGGGGGTATGAGGAATGGTATGTGGGCGGCGGTGGTGATAATAGTGATGGTGATGGTGATGGTGATGGTGGAGGGTGATGGTGGAGGGTGGGTCTCTTTGGAAATGGCCGGAAAATTGGTTGTTGATCTGATCTACTAATCTACCATCCGCTTATCAATAGTTGGGTAACGAGAAAATATTATCCTAGGTATCAGGATTCTTCGGTAGCTGATTTACGTCAAACAATTTTTATAGTCGGTTAAGCCCCTGAGTGTCAAGCGAGGTTATTTCTACATCATCCCGTGAAAATGCAAATTAACATCATCTGAAAGTAGAGATTCTCGGAAGGCTTGGGACTTTTGATACGATCTATTATATGTAGCTGCTAAATTCATAAAAACAAGTCACTATTCTCAACAATAGTCTTCGAATCAGACGATTTTCCAATATACGATGCACCAACTTTTGTAATAATTCCATAATAGTGTGTATAGATTGTTTGAATAGCTAGGCCAGTAGATTAAATTAGAGTTACGTTTGGGTATCAATAAGGCAATAGCATTGTTTCCTTTCCAATAGCCAAATTCCTTTAAGCACCACTGATGGTCTGCTCCGAAACTGTTGTCTTCCTAATTCCAGTCTCCCAATCATCATCGTGGTTCCCCCATTTTGTCTCCCCCTTCAGCTTTTTCTCACTTTCCGAGGTGCTGGACCCGGTACTAATTTTCCGAGCAGCCTCCATATCATCATCGCCTCCGCGCACAAGCGTTGTGACGCCTCTCTTGTTCCCGATATCCTCTCTCAAATTGTAGTTCTCGCCAGTGGTACTTCGTATGTAGCCTGCGGCTCCACTATTAGTTGGCCACATGTTACTGCTTTTACGACCGCTGGATGAGCGGAGGAATGTTGAGTTGGCAAACAAGAGGCGGAAGAGAGGGCGGAGTGTTGCGGCTGAGCAGGCTATAAGTCCCAATCCGGTCTCGACAATGGACCTAGAAGCATAATATGTCAATTACTGCTCTTCAGATTTCAATGGGGAACACGTTTCGAACGAGAGATTCGGAAATATAAACCTACCAGATGGCAACATCAACAGTAGCATAGAGGAAATCAGCCTTGTTTGATAGAGTTGATACGTATGGAAATCGAACAATGGTGGCCGTTGAAGCGCTGTAATTCATTAGAAAGAACTGATAAAAAAGACATAATGGGGGCTTACATTGCTCCCATGGCCAGAACGCCAGCCACTGAAATCTTGGTAGACCTGTTCATCTGTAGGTCCCATACCATGAAACCTGGCAATATGGCTAGAATCCAATCACCGACACAACAGATGACAGAATAACCGTAGGTGGCATTAACAATAACATCGCCATTTATACAAGTGCCCTTTCCACCAGTGTATTGAGTCCAGAAGTAGGCCGATGGACGACATTGCAGAACGAAAAGGAAAAAGAAGAAGGCCGAGTAGAGCTCAGAGATGAACGTGGTGATATAAATGATATATCGGTGTGTTTTAACGACGGTCAACCGTAAGAGCATGCATGCAATGCTGAGTTTCAATGCCATACTAGCAAGAACGTAGACAGGTTCACAAGCCCACCACCACTGAATTGGAGTTAGATAGACCATTCTGGAAGCTACAAATCCGACCACATACCTTCAGGGCAATAGGAAACTCAGTTAATGGAACAATATCGGCAAAATGTTGGCCAGTGCCATGGAAGGCTCCTGTTACAGCAAAAGCATAGAATAACACTATGAATACCTGTGATCAGAGCCAGTCAGTTATCACGCTTGAGTCATATGTTCAACATTGAGGAAACTAACCCAGGCTATACCCGCAAAGTAGTCATCGATACCTACGTTCTTGACAATCACTGCTCTTGTGTAGAAACGCAGGGCAACGAAGAGAGTTGAAAAGAACAATATGACCGAGTAAACAGCAATGAGAGTTGGCCCTCGGCCAGCTGGTGCGATAGCCATTTTTTGCTTGTTAGTGGGATCCTGTGTGACACTTCAACACTCTGGCGATGAAAGTATTATATAGATGGCAGACGGCAATGATAAGAGACGTCAAAGGGCAGGTACTAATAGTCTAAGTGGAAAATAGGGTTCAACTATAGACTAGGGAGGGGGAAGACGAGGTTTTGGGTCGGCATCTAACTAATCACACCTTGTGAGGGATGTTCCGTACTTACCGTAGCTCATCGGTCCCTGTCAAAGCTAGCACAGACCGTACGGTACATGATAGACGGCAATAATATCGATAATATGGAGTATGGAGGTCGAACACTTAGGCACGGCCAAAGTCTTGTTGTCGATCAGGTGCTAGCTTGTGAGTGAGAAAACTGCCCCCCCTGGCCTTTTCCTTCCCCTGAATATAAGTAAATCACTGTATTTACAGCACTGTATGTACTGTATATCAACAATCTCCACCAGCGATCGTCTTTTCGTGATGTAGCCAATCGAATGAGGTTAAGAGTTCCAAGAGCACCGATGGTCAGGAACTCCTCGGAGCTGTCCCCTTTGGTCAACGTTCGGTCCACGTTAGATCCACACAGCGGGGAAAGCTAGGTAAGTTGGATTAATCAGAAGGCATAGTAAGGCCGGCATGCTTGACTAATGCGTAGTATAGGTCCAACTGGACCTTCTCTACTGTACTCCGTAGCACCATTTACTGTAACACCATATTACTGTAGCACCCTGTTACTTTGCTTACAGTGCTAACGATAGCGATCAAGGATATCCGAATCTACTGTAGTAGGCCTACCCTACTGTACTGGCATAGCGAGCCATCAAGGGAAGGTTTGTAAGGCGGGAAACCCAGCCCAGCATGGCGTGGGCGTGGCGTGGCGTAGGCAAAGTTTACTGTGCCCAGGTACGCGAGCCACGGCATGAAGTTTAAATAATAAGCGATCAGGAAGTTTCTGTCGTTCGTTCATCACATCACCTCCCCCCTCCTTCCTCTGGAACACTCTTTTCCCATTACCCGGACTGCTCGATGTACTTATTACGCCCAGAGTTGTGATTAAGGTTATACTGATACATAATATGCCAGCCACACACAGGGTGCTAAGCGAGATATTCGCCAATAGAGAAGGTGATAAAATGACAATCCGGTCGACTGGAGCTCTGTCGGTACATCGAACTCTGGTACTGGTTTTTGCACGTGGCCAGAGCCTCAAGCTGTCAGATGTCAGATGTCTAGTAGGCGTAAGCTTCCTGCAGTGCCGTTTGGAGCCAGAATAATGAAATTCGAAGCCTCTGATAACAAGTAGAGCTAGAAGGGAGGTCCGTCTTTGACAACTCCGCCAGACTTAAAAACGCTCTCCTATATTTAGATGGACGGAAGGAATGCGCGCCTTGCCAACGTTCCGTTCCTTCCGTGCTTTCTTCACAGTGTATGTACGAAAGTAAATACACTACAAAAGCCACGCAGTGGATTACGTTTGGTGAATCTCTAGCTGTTGCTCCAGGCTCTACTCCGTCCGTAGAACCATCCCCACCGTAAGACAGGCACTTGCGATCCATTCCGATCCATTGCGAATCATTTAGTTGAGCAGGCCCGCTATAATAAAACCATCGGGTACGTTTCAAAGACAAGCAGACGCTATGACCCCTAGATTTGATGCAACTCTGGATGAAATACGGTAGCTGGGAGTGGACCACTGGATGATGATACGGAGAGTAAGCACTGGTAGAGTGCAGCTGTGGATAGACGGAGCGGTGGATGGACCAGTGAGCGGAGCAGAATGTGGAGAATTGAAGTCTCTATCCTGCCGCATATGCGGTAAGTCCATATAAGTAGAAGGTCAGGGGCTCAAGGTCAGGCATAGTTATGCAATCAAAGATCTACCTTGGAGTAGAAATTACTTTCGTACGAAGTAAACGTCCGGTTTGCGCACTAGAAACTAAAGTGTACTGGTTTCTTGCTTGGTATGGTACCTGCTTCGTACTTGGGTTGTATTGTTCTACAATATATATTCCGAGTTAATATAGCTGTTTGCCGCTCTTGCCACTCACTCATCTCATGGGACATTGGGTGAACACGGGCCTATTCAATACAGCTCAACAAAACATCGTGAAGAAAGAAAGAAAAAAAAAATCCAAAGTGGCCAGGTATTGTGTGTGTATGAGGGATTTGAGTTTGGGTTTGGGTTTGTTTACTTCGTATTCTACTGTAATAGCGTCTAGCGGTCGTGCTCTAAAACCTGCCATGTTGACTTCCCTAATAATTAAAATAGCCGAGAGTGGCAAACTAACGTTCACGTTCATTCCCCCTTGCGTATTCATCTATGTAGGGGAGTTACTGTACTGCCACACGAGATCTCATGTTGGCATCTCTAGCCAGTCGATCACAATCAATCCCAAGCACACCGACCATGTGGTTGACCCGCCAAGCGAGGCGGTGGAAACATACTTTCGTCCGTAATTCCTATACAGAACGGTAACTTCAATAGGAAGCTTTCCTTTCGCACCTCCCCGAGCTCCCCGAGCGCTCCATTCATCCTCGCTAACAAAGGGGCGCCGGAGCGGACAAAAACGCCGAAGAAGACTCGAGATATCTTCACTTCATCGTGGAAACTCCCGTGAAAGAGATATCCCATCTGGGCATAGCACATGTATTGTACAGTTCCCCTATTCCCACGCAGGTGTGACCTTTGCATATCAGTATTTAATTTGTGGTGGGTGATGCTGATCTGGTCCACCATAGCTATATTTCCCTAATGAAGGGAACTGGAATTCGTCCGCTGTCCACGTATGCAAGTCTCGCGGAGTACATGAAGAAACTGCATAAGAAAGTACTGTAGTTTAATTCTTCTTCTTCTCCTTCTCCAAGTCGGAGGACAAACGTTTGTTCAGGATAACTTCAGCCTACAAGTGCCGATTTTCCGCTGCACTCCCGCCCCCACAGTGGACTGAAGCCATTCTCTGGGTCGAGCTAGGACCTCATATTCTGTGCAAAATTAAGCTAGCTGCTTCCATGATCTGTCCCGGGACGAGACCAACATTATCTCCACTCGCAAGAAAACCTAATGTCGGACAACTTCCTCCATGGAAATGCTTGCATGGAGTTTTTCGATACGTCGATGCATCGGCATTCATGCATGATATACTTGAATCCACATCTTACATATCGCTGTTATACTTGTTTGGATGCTTCGGCAATTCAGTGGAGAATTCGGTTTTCAGGGGCACTGAATTCGTACAACCGCAGGTGGATATGTTCGCATTCTCCTCTTTTAAATTTCTGTTTAGAGACGGGGTCATGGCGAATGAATTGCCTACCTGGTTAGGTATCCCATATTACCGGTACCTACCTCAAAACAAAACCACTTTACAGAGGGCAAGATTGGAAGCGATCACACTTTCCTAACTCGAATGACAGATGGTAGAAATGAGTTTTCGGTAATGTGATGTGATGGTGATGTGATGTGATAGTGATGTGATGCGATGTGATGTGACTTGAAAAGATGGGATGGAGGTGCACACTTGCCTTCAGGTTCGCTTGTTTGTGTTTCTCCTATCTATACTTCTCCTATATGCGAATTTGGGAGACATTCAGCAGTTACCGGATTGGCATTGAACTCATGTGCCCCGTATAGTACCACTCTCCCCCTAGAGGTACTGTATATATTCGGTCATATCAAAAAAGGCATTCTCTCTTAATGGCAGTTAGGCACAGTAGTATTTCTGCTTGGCCGAATGTACAGTTCCTCTATGCAAAACGAAGATACGGAAGCATACGGTCTTCCTTTCCAGTGACAGAACCAGTCTCACGAGCAAAAGACATGACGTGACTTGCTGCGTGGCAACACCAGCTGGTTCAGCTTTGTCACAGAAGTTTTACCTCCTTTTTCCAATACATCATAGAGAGAAGTGGCGACACAAAATCATTTCTCGGCCCACACCATTCACGGTTCCATCAGAAAGCGGCCTCGGCTATCAGTTTACTTGAAGACTGGTCATGCCATTCTTGAACTGCGCATCAGGTGGGATAAGCCATGAAAACTGCCCTGGGCTCCATCTCTTATGTTTGAGAAGTGAGGTTTGCCACAGGTTGCTTCCAAAACAACTGGGGCAATTCGCGATCCACTTCACTATGGTATGGGATTGTCAAAGTCCTGCATCTGAAAGAAATAAGTAATATTCTCCACCATTGTGGCCGGGTTTTAAATAATAGATGTTATTGGACAAACCTCCTGATAACTAATGACTCACGGCTACAGCTAGAATTGTCTTCTTCGTACAGGCCCAAATACTTCTATTGTAAGTGGAGAATTTTTAATCAAGGGCGAGCAATCCCAGGTTCACCAATAACTTTAGAATATAATCCCCTTACCAGTGGTAAGTTACCACTCAAAGTGCACAGACGACCCACTTACAAGTATTTGGGCATGTACAAAAGTATTTCGTATTTTCACCCTGGACTTAATAAACGGGGCCAACCTTTTTACATACCTTGATACATTTACCAGTGGAGCATTACGATTATTCCCGGGGGGTGGGGGAATAGAGAGTAAGAAAGTATTAAATCCCAGCCCGGCTCGTGGAAGAACGGTGATTATACCACAATGCTTAGAGCAATCGAGCCGTCGGGATTGGAGTATTCTCCACCATTAAAATTTGATGAGCATGACATAGCAGATAGCGTATCTTTGTCAGGTACTATAACATACACGGCAAATCGTTGAGTAATGTAATTAATCCACGGCGCATGAGACTATTCATAAAACCACCTGGTTTTTAGAAACCCGTATCAACTTATGAAATATAAGTTATGAAGCTGGACATCCGCTAGCATTCCAGACCATACCCAGATACTGCAAAAATTAAAGAGGGAAGAGGGTCAATACGGTCAGGCAATCACTTGATAGCGTCAAATCATTACTCAATACACAAAACAATATCACGCCAGTTCGAATAGTTGAGGAAGGTTCTCATATTCCGGAGCAAATTTGCCCATGCTATACCATCAATCAAAGTGGCCAGGACCCCATTTTGGACTTCGTCATTATTCACATGCGCGATATAGACTTTCTATGACCAGCCAGTTGCAACCTCGATAAAAACTCCTTTATTTGGGCTCCTATGCGAGATCTAGCAAAAAAAAGACGACCGTGGTAAATGCTCCGTTTATTCCTCTGCCTCAGCTGCTGCCTTCTTAGCCTTTCCTCCACGAAGCTTCGATGCTGGTGCCTCCTTGACTGGTTGTTGAGACTTGCGAATAGCACTGGCGCGGGCAACGGCGTGGGAGCGGAGATCACCTCTGTATCCTGACTTGGCGACGTGGCTGGCAATAGCCTTGTAGGTCCTTTTCAAATCTTGTTAGAGCTGCTCTGACTGCGCTTTCCTAAATTCAAAACTCACTTTCTTGAGGTCTTGTTTGGGCCGAAGGTAGTCTTGTTGGATGCGACTGGCTTTTGTGCGTTTCCTTGCTTCTTGGTGATCAGAGTAACACCTCCCTTCTCTCCTGGGACAACTCCAACAGCCTGTCCATCAATTAGCACCCTGCCCCTTCAATATGCCACCTGCCACCTATATATGTCTCTGCGTACCTTGTCGTTGACGAATCCAGCATGCTGTTTTAAAAATTAGCTGAGCCTCCTTAATTCAGCTTAAGAACAACAAACCTTGCGCGAGTGAGTGTTGGTGAGGTTTAGAGGATCACGGCTGAATCTCAAACCTCCAGTGTTGTTGCGCTTGACCAAGTACGAGTTTTGGTTTCCTTGAAGATGTTAGTTTCCTGCTTTCTCCAGCGCTCCAGCTTCCCCTCCAACTCCCAAAATGCAGATTGACGTACGTGCGATCTCCCAGATCAGGTCGGCAGAGACGAGTGGGCTGGCGTAAGACATCTTTGCGGTATTGCTGGAGTCGTTGATTGCTGCTCTCAATTGCAAAAAACGTCTTGGTGGGAGTCCCTAAGCGAGTGTTGAATAGTGGGTCGCGGCTCCGCGGAATAACATACCACCGATGGCATTGGGTAGCCCTTGGCATTCCAATGCATCGTCGTCAGCCTTGACAATCCTCATGCGATCCTGTGTCCGGCTCAGCCGCTGTGAGCAATCACATGGACAGATGCCATATACTTGACATTCCTGTGTCAGATAATTCTGAGAAGTACAACATTCATATTCAAAGACAACAAAAAACCACAAATCATCAACATGGGATATCTACTTTACTCAGTGGTTTTCACCCTGTTGGGTATCTCTACAGGTATGATTTCATCCTCCCAACATACAGAAACGCCAACTAATCTTTTACAGTTCTCTTCATAACTCGCCACACATGGATTCCTCTTCTTCCCGGCTCCTCGTACCTATATTCTCACCTTCCATCTACATTCGCTTCGGACATCGAGTCTGGTTTCTCCTCGTCTGCATTTGATCTGTCCGGCAATGTGGCAGATGGCGATTCAAGAGCCGGGTTGGATGATGCTAGTAAGAAAGAGATACAAAAGATTATGAAGAAGCGGAGAGTGAACTTCGACGAAGCAAGGAGGATATATACGGAAGCTCGGTTTGCAAAGAATAATATTGGGCCAGATGGACGCCCTCGGGATCCTAAGTTCGTGAGCTTTTCTTAGGGATATTGGTCAGAATTGGATTCAGGGATAGATCAAATGCGCACTTGGAGTTTGGGATTGCTATTACCAATTTCGCGAATTTCAACGGCTTCCTTCCGGTCCACCAACCATCATTTAATTATCCACCAAATATTGGGGATTTTATCAATTCTTCAAGGCGCAAAACTGGGCTATTACTTTGCCTTTACGGCAGAATTACGGGAAATTCATCTGGGATTATAGCAAGCAGGATAGGCGGGTTTGCACTTGCCATAGCGGCAACATTTCATTTGTCAAAGTGTATACCAAATACCATAGTCTGTTTGCGAATGATCATTCGAAATTATCACTGCGCTTCTATATTGAGCCCGCATTTAGGATAGCCGTGCTATATCAGCCTTTCGCCACAGTGATACTCCTGATTTTCGATTACACTGCGACTACAATAGATATTGTACATTCTTGTAGCCATATGATATGAGATGATCAAATGATATCGATTAGACTCTACACTAGTAAGATACCGTAGATTAACGTGTCGTTCAGTGAAGCTTACACTCCTCAAGATTTCACTTCATTGCTCTGTATCGAACTCCAGTTCTAGCACAGCTCAACATATACTACCTAACCTCATAAGTCTAACTTGACAGTATTATCTATCTACTTTTGTTCATATGCAGCATTAAATGCAGGTATAGTAATAGAATATTATAGCCTATTGAGCGGCTTAGTTCTTACCATGCTCAGGTCACTTCAAGATTGAATGTGCTGAGATTTATATGAGTAGTTTTAAGACTATACTTCTTACAAGGATATGGAAGAGTTCTTTGTCGCAATTCGAGAAATCCAGGTGTTCCGTTCACTAAGGGCACGTAATAAATATATCTCTTAAAGGGTATCGATTCCCGAAGCAAAGAAACAGAGAGCAAAACCATAAATTGTTACGAGTGCTTCGAGAAATCTTTTGTTCAAAGTCCTCAATATACACAAAACATTCTACAAGTGGCGCTATGGTTTACATCAACCTATCCAATCTATATCGAAGCATCTCTAAAACTCCAATTTCATAGACGTATGCAAGGTTTTAATTTGACTGAGGAAGCAATATGTCTCTATCATCAAAATGTCGAGGCTCAAAAGAATAATCGAAACCCGCCTCTATTAAAATAAAATTGGAGGAAGAAGGAGTCAAAGAAGAGGTCAAACCAAAGAGGTTGGCAAAAGCTCCAAGACACGAGAGACCTAGCAAATTCGATCGTAACTGCATCGATTCAACTGGGAGAGTCAATGGCTTTCCTGAAAATTGTTACGTAGCCGATTATTCTATCCACAACTGCGAGACATATCGCAGTCGTTGTTTGAATCATCAAACTAAGGTAATCAAGAGTAAATGTGACTATGTTTCATCTAAATGGGAGAGCGAATGGAAGTATGATCTCTTGTTCCAACTTTTTTAGGGACTCTGCTGAGCGGTGCTAACAAAGGACAAGGAGCGTGAAAAAATCATAGAGAAGAATGAGGGTTGTGATGGAGATGGAAGTTATTAGCGCAGGGCGAGTAATCAACTCCGGGAAAAACAGGAAATAGAAGAGAACACTGTTCATGGTGGTACACAGGAAGGCAGAATTGGTACAAGGCGGAAACAGGAGAAGAAAGGTAAAAGTCACAACACGAAGATCGAAGTGCGCAGACTTGCTACTTCTGCAGCAGTAATGCAGGATGCGAATTATACTTTTGATCCTATCAACTTACGTGTTAGTAGGGAGCTCTTCCCTAGGTCTCCCAGATCGATGGTTTGGATCATGAGTCGACACAGAGACGGGGAGCCATGAACACGATTTCGAAGATCATAACCATTATACTTAATTAGCTCTTATTGGTGATGGCTCTAGCTGGGCAAGGTTCACTAAATCAACGACTAGACAAGATGTTAAAGGCGAAAGTGAACAAAAGAATTAGCAACTAGACATAGATTTAGATCTGGTCTATTGCGAAAGATTATAGTATCGTGAGCAGCAAGAATTTGCTTTGGCCATTTATGATAAATGCTGGGCTTCTAACATTGCAGATGCGTTATTTGTATAGTTTGTATAAGATTTGTATAGTATGTATATCTTAGTAATTGACCTTGAATGTACTTGTTTCACATATTAACAAAAGTAGTGGCAGAAAATATGTCTGAACAAGCGAAAAGAGCTACAAGCAATTTGAAGATTGCAAATTATCTGTATACCCATGCATGCTAATAACTGAAGCTCTCATAATATTCATTGCCATTTTCAGACACTGTTAATCTATTCATTGCTAACTCAATTAACCTTGACACAAGGACATGAAGTGTATTAGCGACTTTTCGTAAAGAAATACTATCCTCCATATATATTTGCTTTCTTATGCCCGAATCCTGCATTCATTTCCATTATGATTGCGAAATATGATGCCACATTTAAAAAGATAATTTATTGCTCGTGCCAGAGGAGGATGAGGTTTGGAATCACTCTTAAAATAGATGGGGGTTTGGCTCACGTGATTTCAAAGCTAAGCTGTCATGAGCATTCGCAGCTCTTCTGGAAGGCAGAAACGAATCATCACCAACTCAACCACGCCCTGCCCACCTAAAGCTTCAAGGGCTATTGTTAAAGAACAGGAGGTGCCGAATACTGTTATTCCAAGATGGCGCCCGCAGAAGACACCATGTTCCGGTCTGCGGACATGAGCATGGTGCAACTTTACATTGCCAATGAAATCGGAAGAGAGATTGTCAACGCATTGGGAGAGCTTGGGCAGATTCAGTTCCGAGATGTATGCATAATTGGTTAATTGCTGTTCCTACTGCTAATTGATATAGCTCAACTCCGAGACGAGTGCTTTTCAACGAACCTTTACCCAAGAGATTCGGAGGCTCGACAACGTGGAGCGTCAGCTACGTATGTATCATTTAGAGGATACCACCATCCCACTTCTAACAGCGGATTAGGTTTCTTTCACAAGCAAATGGAGAAAGCAGGTATTCCACTACGAAAACTAGACCTGGATATTGAGACCTTAGCTGCACCTTCTGCAAGTGAGATCGACGAACTCTCCGACCGTAGCCAGAGCCTGGAACAACGTGTCGCATCCCTGAATGATAGCTACGAAACACTCAAGAAGAGAGAGGTGGAATTGACGGAATGGAGATGGGTTTTAAGGGAGGCTGGTGGATTCTTCGATCGCGCTCATGGAAATGTGGAGGAAATCAGAGCGTCTACAGATGATGACGATGCACCTCTCCTACAAGATGTCGAACAAAATCTACAAGGCCAAAATGGAGATGCCGACCGGTCCTTCTCTGTTATGAACATTGGATTTGTGGCTGGTGTTATTCCCAGAGATCGGGTTGCTGCTTTCGAACGTATTTTGTGGCGAACGCTTCGCGGAAATCTTTACATGAACCAGTCGGAAATCCCAGAACCACTTGTCGATCCAACAACCAATGAGGAGGTCAACAAGAATGTATTTGTTATATTCGCACATGGCAAGGAAATCATTGCAAAGATTCGCAAGATCTCCGAGTCACTAGGAGCAGACTTATATGCTGTAGATGAGAACAGCGATCTTCGCCGGGACCAGATCTTCACTGTTAACAACCGCCTGACAGATCTTGGAGATGTTCTGCGCAACACCAAGCAGACTCTTGATGCGGAACTTACCCAGATTGCCAGAAGCTTGGCAGCTTGGATGGTTATTATCAAGAAAGAAAAGGCGGTTTACCAAACACTCAACCTATTCTCCTACGATCACGCCAGGAAGACTTTGATTGCTGAGGCTTGGTGTCCATCAAACTCTCTACCTTTGATCAAGTCTACCCTGCACGATGTCAACAATCATGCAGGACTCTCGGTCCCGTCAATTATCAACGAGATCAGAACAAACAAAACACCTCCGACATATCAGAAAACGAACAGATTTACCGAAGGCTTCCAGACAATCATCAATGCTTACGGAACATGCAAATATCAAGAGGTTAACCCGGGTCTGCCAACCATTGTTACTTTCCCATTCTTATTCGCCGTCATGTTTGGTGATATGGGCCACGGATTTCTGATGGTTTGTGCAGCCGGAGCCATGATATACTGGGAACAGAAGCTCAAGAAGGTTCGTGACGAGCTCTTCGGTATGGCATTCTATGGAAGATACATCATGCTTTTGATGGGCATTTTCTCCATGTACACCGGTATAATTTACAATGATGTGTTCTCAAAGTCTATGTCAATCTTCCCAAGTGCGTGGGAATGGGACCTGCCGGACAACTGGCACCCCAACATGACAGTCACCGCATCTTTGAAAGGTGACTATCGTTATCCCTTCGGTCTGGATTGGATGTGGCATGGCACTGAGAACGCTCTGTTGTTCTCGAACAGTTATAAGATGAAACTCAGTATTCTGATGGGATGGGCACACATGACATATTCATTGTGCTTATCATATATCAACGGCCGTCATTTCAAGACACCAATTGACATCTGGGGCGTCTTCGTCCCAGGTATGATCTTTTTCCAGTCCATTTTCGGATATCTTGTTTTTACAATCATCTACAAGTGGTCTGTTGACTGGTATGCCATTGGTGCGTCACCTCCGGGACTATTGAACATGCTGATTTACATGTTCTTGTCACCTGGCACTATCGAAGAGCCTCTTTATTCGGGTCAGGCGCCTGTGCAGATCATACTTGTCTTGCTTGCGCTTATTCAGGTCCCAATCTTGCTGTTCTTGAAGCCATTCTATCTTCGATGGGAGCACAATCGTGCTCGTGCTCAGGGTTATCGAGGAATCGGCGAAACATCTCGTGTTAGCGCTCTCGATGGCCAGGATGATGATGATGATAGCAATACCTTGGGTGACAGGGCCAGCCTGGCCAGCGACGGCGTTGCCATGATTACACAAGACATCAGCGATGAGGAACACGAAGAATTTGAGTTCTCGGAAGTCATGATCCATCAGGTTATCCACACAATCGGTATGCTGCCCATCCTTTTTGACAATGCATGTACCCCTGCTAATATTTGTAGAATTCTGCTTGAACTGTGTGTCTCACACCGCTTCTTACTTGCGTCTATGGGCCTTGTCACTAGCACATCAACAGCTGTCGGTTGTGCTCTGGACCATGACACTGGGCAACGGCTTAGCACAAACTGGAGTTATTGGTGTTATCATGGTTGTTATCACATTTTATATGTGGTTCTTCCTTTCAATTGCCGTCCTGGTGGTAATGGAGGGCACTAGCGCCATGTTGCACAGCTTGCGTCTGCATTGGGTCGAGGCCATGAGTAAACATTTCATGGGCGATGGTATTCCCTTTGAGCCCTTCTCGTTCAAGCAGATGCTCGAAGACGACGAGGCCGCAGCGGAAATTCAATAGCTGAATAGCTGGGGCTGCTCCCATTGTTGATTTCCTTATGTCTTCCTGTACCTATTGTACCTATTAGAAGTGTAGAGTAGAAGAATTAAGATCTTATTCCCCCACTCCCATCCATGCTTAGCTGCATGGTTAAGACCATTTGACGTAAAAATACCTCCCTCTGTACCTATCGCAGGACGGGGAAAAGCAACTAGAAAGCGATGCGGCTATCTGACTCGCAGATTTGCAATGCTTCATTCCACTAATAAATCACGCATCTGCCCCTCAGGATTCGTTTCCCAGTGCCTTGCATCCAGCAGTCGGGATGGCCACTCCAATCAGGGCCACCGAACAGGTTCGTGGGCATCAATCTCCATGGGGTGGTGGTTCAGGCTGATGGCGCTGGTTTTGTTGGTGTTTTGCTTTTTCGTAGGTGCGGAATCACTGCCTCGAAAGCCCCCTAAGCCACGGAACCACACGATGCTGTACAGTGCTGTGTGTTCTGCTGTATGTATGTTCTGCTGTATCGCATCTGCTGTAGTGCGATAAGGAGGTGAGAGGGGAGGAGAGGAGAGAACAGGACAGGGCAGGGAAGAGACCTGGTTTCACCGCTGGCGCATAGAACTACGTTCTACTGACTATTAACATTAACATTAACTGTCCGTTGTTCGTCCCCTCGTTGTTCCCCCTCCATACACTTTCTCTGGCGGGGTTGCCGTGCCCCACACAATGTTTGCTCAAGCTCGCTACTACTCCTGGCAAGCCCCCCTCCATTGAATAATATATTCAAAAACCCCAGGCTGCTCATCTTCCTGTCCGCTTCCCACCTATTTGCGCATTTTCCAGTCCCTAGGAAATCCTGCACAGAATATTGCGTAACCAAATCCTACGACTGGTCGGACTTTGAGCAAGCGCGATAGCTTTCATCACAGCAGTTGACTTGGGTGTAAGGTAAGGTAAGGCAAGAACCAGACCTCAAGATGTCGTTCAACAACCGCAAATTCTCTATGAATCGCCATGAGGGCGTCCCAAGATTGTCGACGAAGAACAGACGATTCACTATGAGTGAACCTAGTGCCAACGGTAAGCTGCTTGCGCTTTCCCTGTCCATCAACTACCCAGACTGCCCCTAGAATTATGAACATCCTCCTGCACCCTTTTCACCACTATCTTCAATCGTCAATAATGCTCTTGTTATTTGACATCATCGACCTTTTCATAGTCAGAGCTGTATATTGCATAGCTGCTTTCCTTGGCTGCAAACCTTCCTCTCTTTAAATATGTCCTACGAAGAAATCATAATCGCTAATTACCTTAAACTTTCAGAAACCAACTCCAAGATCCACAGACAGTTCCGTAACGCCCACGAAGGCCACAAGTCCCATGCCGGTCTCGATCCCACCAGAGCTTCCACCGGAGTCATCTGGTGTACTGAGCGAGCCTACGAGCACGGTTTCGATCTAGAACCCCAGCTATGGGCTAATCTAGGACAAGGTGCTCCCGAAGTCGAAGATGACATCGAAGGATGTTTCGCGCGTCCAACAGAAATCGATATCACCATGACTGGCAGAGAATATGGGCCCACGGCCGGAATCAAAAGCTTACGAGCCGCAGTCGCCAATCTATACAATGCTCACCACAGAGTTGGAAAGGAGAGTCAATATTCATGGGAGAATGTGTGTATTGTGCCCGGTGGCAGAGCTGGATTGATCCGAATTGCGGCAGTGTTGAACAATGCGTATTTGGGATTCTTTATTCCGGATTATACGGCTTACAATGAGATGTTGTCGCTATTCAAGAACGTACGTTGTTTTCTCCTTCCCCTTTTCTTTACCGAGCCTTGGCTGACCACATCACCCCATACAGTTCGCAGCTATCCCCTCCCCATTAGCAGAGGCTGATGGATATCATATCCACCCCGATAAGATCGCCGAAGAGATCGCTCGTGGTACGTCTGTAATCTTGACGTCGAACCCAAGAAATCCTACGGGTAAGGTGGTGAAGAATCCAGAGTTGGCGGAGATCCAGGACATTTGTCGGGATCGCGCAACTTTGGTTATGGATGAGTTTTATGGGGGCTATAACTATACAAGTGATTGTGATGGAACGACAGTTAGCGCGGCGGACAATATTGATGATGTTGATGAGGATGATGTCTTGATTATTGATGGACTTACCAAGCGATTCCGACTTCCTGGATGGAGAATCGCATGGATTGTCGGTCCAAAGGTTCGTAGTTCCCAAAATGTTACAAACTAAAAAGGCCAGACTAACGGAATCAATAGGAGTTCATCAAAGCTATCGGTTCATGCGGTTCCTACCTTGACGGTGGTGCCAATGTGCCCTTCCAAGAAGCTGCGATTCAGATGCTCGAGCCCGAGAAGGTCCGTAGAGAAATGATCGCCCTGCAAACACATTTCCGGGAGAAGCGCGACTACGTCGTCAAGCGTCTCCGCGAAATGGGATTCAACATTAAGACCGTTCCCGACTCCACCTTCTATCTCTGGCTCGATCTCGAGGGTCTCCCCGAGGAAATCTCCGACGGGCTGAATTTCTTCCAGGCTTGCCTTGAAGAGAAGGTCATTGTAGTTCCTGGAATTTTCTTTGACTTGAATCCAAGTAAACGTAGAGATTTGTTTGATAGTCCATGTCATCATTTTGTGAGGTTTAGTTATGGCCCGAAGATGGATACCCTGAAATTAGGATTGGATGGAATTCAAAGGGTCGTTGAAAAGTAAGTTTTATTCTTTTTTGCTCTTCCATGGTTGGGGACGATTTTACAAAGACAAGGCTAATGTGATGATAGATTCAAGCATGGCGCTCACTTGGAGTTAGCTGCGGAGTCAGAGTCGGAGTCGGAATAGATGGTATGGCTTGGAATAGACAAAGTGGAAAATGGCGATAGACGATGAATCCTGGAAACAGAAACGAGACGAGATGCCTATAGTATAGTACACCCCTTAGGTAGAATTGTTATGATCATGCTCTTAGTCCCTTTGCGGGGATATCTTTCTTCTTTTATTCAATGACGCGCCAGGTAGGTGATAGCCAGAATCTTTGCAACTCACTGATAGCTAACAACACTGCTTAATTGCAAGCAACAATATCTTGCGAAGGTTTGACTTTCTTTTTACACCGTATCAACTTCCTATATTTACGATCTTCCTTTTGCCACGAGGGCTCACTCATGCTAGATGATTCGATGATGCAAGCATAGGAATATAGGCATAATGCTTGGTAGTAGTAGTAGTAGTAGTAGTTAGTTGTCGCTTTCTTTTCCTCCACATGCCATGCCATAGTAGTTAGTCTTTCTTACCTTATAGTGCAATTTCCCCAGAGAGAATTTGGTAGTGGTACTGTGTAATGTATAGATGTATAGATGCAAGAAGTGACATTCAAATGAATCTATAGTATCATATCACTCACCCACTTTTGTGTGTGTGTGTGTGTTTCTTTTTCATAGGAGTATAGTAATAAATATACGTTAATCAAGGGAGATGGTTCTGATGGTGTAGTCGGAGGAGTTTGAGGAGTTTGGGGGAGTTATTCATGTGTACTGTACCTGTACCTAAGCGCATCATCTCCCTACTCTTTTCGAAATTGCATTGGTCTTCTCTTGTTCTTCTACCTTTGGGGTGCTAACTTCAGCATGATTTGCCTATTGTGAGGGTGCGGAGTTATTGTTAGGTCTTTACAACAACCAGAGGAAGGAGAAGTTTCATGACGAGAATAGAACGTGTGGATGTGTGTTTGGCAATGGAGCATGTATACAAAACAATTGTTTATACGAGCACTGTTGGGCCAATATTGATTCAGATGTTTCGTTATCCGCCCTTTTTTGCTTTCAATAGCTTATGATAGATATATCGGCGAAACAGCCCAGTGCTCGATGGATGGAATGCGGCACAGAATTATTAAAATAGGTTGGATTTTTATGTGCTCTTGAGCAGGAATACATATATACGAGAGCGTGATACTTGATGCATGTTTCATCCTTCTTCTCTAACTACCCAATTATAGCCATTGATTGTATTTTGTAGTTCAAACCTACACAAGAGGATAGCAAATGTGTGGGGCTCGCTTGTGGAAAGGGGGCCGGCCATTGAGGGGCAGGCCAGGCCAGGTGAGGGGTAATACACCGTTCTGTTCTGTTGATACCACCACATGCACCACCCCGAACATGCTCAATTGTTGGTAGTTGGCATCGTAAAACATGAGACTTCCTTCTTGCTTGAAGAATTTGCAGAGATACATTGATGTTGGGTGTTTTTTCCTTCTATTTTCGGAGAGGATGGGGGAAGGAGGGCGTTTGTGGAAACGGACAATGAAAAGGTTAGGTAGTAAGTAGTAAATATCGTGGGTTGGAATGGTGGTCAAAACCGACGCGGCGGTGTGTGTGAACAACCCTTCCCCCTCTTTGGCCCGGCGTGATGGGAATATCTCAAACACTTTCGCGAACCCGACAGGGTGTGTTTTACGGGGATGGAGTGTTTGGCCCAGCGTGATGGGAATATCTTCCCTTGAGCAAACATTTTCGTGAAGCTGTTTCTCCCATCTTTGAGAGATTTAGAGAGCAATGGGACAACCTCGTATTGACTTGTTCCATCGTCTATCATTTATCCACGATTCTTCAATCCATAATTCACCACCCAGGTTACAGTAGCTTGAAATCAGCCTACCTGAGGGGTGTTACGATATCCTTCCAAGACGACTTCACAAAGGCGCAGTTGCATAAACCAACAATAAGGTCGGGGGCTGTGATACACACCACGTACTTCACGACTCTAAGATCGTTACAAAACGAAAGCGCTAAACCTCCTACAGTCGGCCAACAGTCGGCCAACGGAAGGTTGCATCTGCTCCCCCCGCGTCAACCTACCGTTCCTATTGCACCTGCACAAGGCTGGTGCAAGAGATGCATGAGGCTGTGCCGTTCCACACCCTCAGGTTGTTGGTTTCATGCTTTTAGCATGATTGAAGATCTCAAGATATGCAAACGAATGTGAATGTGAATGTAGGTATGTATTTATAAATATGTATATATCAGGGCTCATCATGCCTCTCAATTCATCTCGTTCAGTTCTTGATAAGGTTAATTTTCGGTACCAAGTGCAATAAGTGATCTTCTAATATAATACAAATCATTTCACGATGGCTATCCATTCCACCACTTCCTATGCCAAAACACCCAGCACCCCAATAAGAAAATGGAATCCCTCAAAGGTCTTGGGCATTGTTAACACCGACCCCGGCTACCAAGGCATCACCTGTATTGGCTACGCTCCCTCCCAACGTCGACGTTGTCGAAATCCCATTCGAGTTGATAATCGATGTTGCATCGAGGAGACTCTGGATGAGATTTCGTATTTGCACCCTGGGAGCCAGGCTGTGGTTGCACGGCTCAGGGAGATTGCCGGGTTGGCGCTCTGTGTGAGATATCACCAGAGCCAGCAAGATGCCGTCTTGCGGGGATGGGTAGAGAAGATGAAGGAGTTGAATGTAGGCGAAGAGAGGAGTAACATCAAGTCTCGGAAGACGAAGGTGAAGCAAGAGATAGATTCTGATGATGACACCAAGGATCTGGATAATGAGCTACGAGAAGCGAAAGAAATGGTTGCATCTATGAAGAAGATGCTCGCGGAACTCCAAGCTGAACGGTTGGCAAGTCAGATGAAGTCCAGGAAGAAGTCGTATAAACAGAGACTACAAGAGGAATCGGACGAAGAGGAAACAGACGAAGAAGAAACAGATGAGGAAACAGATGAGGAAACAGAAGAGGAAGAAAGAGAGCGAGAGGAGAGAGAGCGAAGGGAAAGAAGACGGCAAGAAAGAAAACGCCAGGAAAAGAAACGCCAGGAAAAGAAACGCGAGAAGAGGGAGCGAAAGGACAAGGAACGAGAGGACAAGGAACGAGAGGATAAGGAGCGAGAGGACAAGGAGCGAAGGAGACAGGAGAGGGAGAAGAAGGCACGTGAACAAAGGGAACGCGAGGAAAAAGAACGCGAAGAGCAGCAAAAACAGCGAGCCACAGAACAAGCCGCCAGAAACGAACGCATCCGCCAACGAGCACAGAAAGTCCAAGAGGAGCGAGAGCGAGAGAAGCGTGAGAAAGCACAGCAAGAGAGAGCAACCTGGGATCGGCTCTGGACGGACTACCAGGTGCGGTGGGAAAGCTTCACGGCGTGCAAGTCTCGTCGAGAAGGTGATCTTGGAGATGTGATTCCCTGGCCGGTGGAGGGGGGACTGAAGGAGCGAGTGGATACTGTGGCGGTCAAGAAGTTCATGGAGATGGCGCGGCCTCGAGATGCGAGTGTTGAGAAGGTGATGAGGAATGAGTCGCGCAAATGGCATCCTGATGCGGTCAAGAGATGGCTGGGAGATGCTGAGCTGGCGCAGGCTGATCAAGAGAGAGTCGATTTGATTTGTCGCGTCGTCACAGATCTTCTGAATGGTGCTGCTGGGAGGGCATCGGAGTTCCATGACTAATACCCAATTCTTTTTTGGAGTCTAAATAGCTCTTCATTACTGTATATATATTTATATGTTTCGGGTTTATAGTTAGATAATGTATTATAATGGACCAAAGGAAGATTTAGAGCACCAGTATCACGCTGCATCACGGGGGTTTTTTGCACTCCCAAACTTGATCTCACGACATAATCACATCCGCAACAATAAGAAAAGTACTTGCAAGACTTTGAATTTCCGTTACTGCTGCGCTATAAAGCTGCCATGTGACAAGAGAGTAAAATTTGGAGACCAGGCAATTAGTGCCGTCCTCCGCGTGATTGTCAACTCCACAGCGAAAAAACCAAGCCGAGCTTTCTCCAGTCCAAGCAACATATTGCTCAGAGACGACGACCACGGCGACCTCCCTTACGGCGGGTGGAATCGGATGGGGTTGGGGTGACATCCTCGATACGACCGATCTTCATGCCAGAACGAGCGAGGGCACGGAGAGCGGATTGAGCACCTGGACCTGGGGTCTTGGTTCCGTTACCTGGAAATTGTTAGTGGTGTTCGTATCTGAGG
>Ga0247734_1000255_pt1 | contig 47729 bp, 41 predicted proteins | sample UWRJL103311B2_FD_180933 | JGI IMG/M metagenome (GOLD analysis project Ga0247734, IMG submission 180933) | Plant litter microbial communities from Arlington Agricultural Research Station in Wisconsin, United States - UWRJ-L103-311B-2 | ecosystem: Environmental > Terrestrial > Plant litter >...
GTTACAAGCTGTGGTTAGCTTTTTGGTGTAATCGGGGTTAAGCGGCTCGTTGGTTTGTGCCAGGCGTTGCGCGCCCACATTGGCCGGGCAGGCTATCCCGTTTGGTGCATCGTAAATAAGGCCGGGTTTGGCGCTGATCAGTTCTTTTGGTACATAGATCTGCACGCGCGTAACCGAATAGCCGCTTGGAATATATCGTACATAATAACCATCCGGATGTAACGACCAGATGCCCGATGGTACTTCCGGGTCTGGCTGTGGTGCAAGGCCTGCCAGTATTGCGTATTTCTCCATTTCCTCGTAAGATGAATTGCCCGAGGCCGCCAACCGGCGAATGTTGTTTTCAGCTTCAAACACACTTTGCAAAGCAGGGGGCAGCTGGTCTTTAGCCTTATCCATTACGCTTGCAGGTAACACACCCAACGCACCACCCTCCAGTAAAAGCAGTTCCTGCGTTGATAGTAAGGTGCTTGCCGTTAATTTAATATTGGTACCCATATCTGCAAATTTGGTGCGGGCAATAATGGCCCACAACAGCACTTGTATATCGTGCTGTTTCACATTGGCGTGTTTTTCGGCATGCTTTAGTATCAGTTTTACTACATCTGCTTTAGGGCCTAAAACAGGGGCAAGCATGTAACCATCACCGCTGCTGGGGCCGCGGGTACCGGCATGCAGGCAGTAGCTTTTGTTGGTCATTTCGTAAAAGCCGGCACAAAGTAAAAAGCCGCCTGTTGCTGCCTTTGGTAACAGGTATAAGGGCTGCGGGTGTTGCCCTTCCATAAAAGTGGGTGGTTTAGAGCCCGTTTTATCAACGTCTTTAAAACTGGTGGTAATGGCCTGCGGCTGTTTTAACAGTTTATTTAACCCGCCGCCCGATACCATATCGGTGCCTTTGTCTAAAAGTTTTTTGCCCAGTCCGCCAAATTGGGCCTGCGCCGCGGGACATAATAAAATGAGCATAAGCATGGCGCTCAATACCGGTAAGAAATGTTTTTTCATTGTGTAGATGGTTGATGTGGAGGCTAAATTAACCAAAAGATATTAAATTGGCGTTGAGATTAAAAATTGCGCCTAATACGGATTTATTGCTCAGCCAAAGATTGGCCCGGCTTTAGCAGGGTTGGCAACAGGTTGGGTTTGCTGCCGTTTAGCTTAAATTTTTCCAGGTTGGTTTTTACGTACTGCATCAGGTCGTAATCGCTCATCCTGTCCATTAGTGTGGCGGCTGGGCGGCAGCTGCTCATGAAATTTTCAAGCGAATCGCCGCGCAGGCTGGTAAGGTTGCTTACAATTGTTTTGTTGAACCGGTTGCTAACGTGGTTCTCGCGCTCATCGCGCAGCAAAATTTGCTGCAGTTTATAATCAGGGTTGTGTTTTTTGGTGATCGCTTTATACAGGTTCCCCACATCTATGGTAATACCGGCAAAGGGCATACTGGCGGATGGCATGCGAACGATCTCGTTAAACCGAGGCCCCCTGAAATTGAACTGTTTAGTATACTCCTGCCGCAGGCTTACCGAATCTTTATGATAGTTTCGGCGCGCCGTTATCTTTACCTCGTTAAGCTCGGTAAGCTTTATTTCAAGCTCTATCAGCCTGCTAAAGCTGCCCCATTTGTGTGCTGCCAGCTCAAAAGGTTTACAACCCATGCTATTTATGCGGATAGTATCAACAGGATTAGTTATCTTTAGCTGGAAGTTACCGGCATCATCAGTGAAAGCACTGCCCGAGGAACAGGCTACCAGTATGTACCTCAATGGTACGCGGGTTTGCTTGTCTATCAGTTTCCCGGTAATGGTTTGTGCATAGGATGCTGCCCGTAAAAATATCAGTACAACAATAACCAGGAGGCGTTTCATCTGCTGCTAATTTAGCGGCCGGGTTTTTATCCTTAAAATGTTTAACAAAGTTTAACAATGTGCGGTATAAAAAATTAATATGTAATAAACAATTTGCGCAACTGTTAGTTGTTTAAAAAGCTAACTATCTGTAATCTAAGTATACCCCTACTGAAATGAATAACACTTCTACTAACTCCCCCGGCTTAAAAAGAGTGCTAAGCTGCATTGTTTATATAATAATGTGCCTGGTTTTATTTGTGGTATTTATTGTGCCATTTATAGTTTTGCTGATATTTAATTTTAACACCAGGCCGGCGTTATTTGCATCCCGCCCGGAAATTGAAAATAATCCGCCACTATACCGCCTCAGGCTTAAAATTTAATTTGACTTTAACGGCAATAACTTTAGCTTTGCCATACAAAAATCAAAAGCCGATGAGCGTTCTCGTAAATAAAGATTCTAAAGTTATAGTGCAAGGTTTTACCGGTAACGAAGGTACTTACCATGCTACGCAGATGATTGAATATGGTACCCAGTTAGTTGGCGGTGTTACGCCGGGTAAAGGCGGACAAAAACACCTGGACAGGCCCGTTTTTAATACCGTTAAAGATGCGGTTACCGAAACCGGCGCAGATGTATCTATCATATTTGTACCGCCGGCTTTTGCTGCCGATGCTATTATGGAAGCTGCCGAGGCAGGCATTAAAGTTATTGTTTGTATTACCGAAGGTATCCCTACAAAGGATATGATTATGGTGAAAGAATACCTAACAGATAAAGATACCCGCCTTATTGGCCCTAACTGCCCGGGTGTTATCACCGCAGGCGAAAGCAAAATTGGTATTATGCCGGGCTTTATCTTCAAAAAAGGTAACGTAGGTGTGGTTTCAAAATCTGGTACGTTAACTTACGAGGCGGTTGACCAGGTGGTTAAAGCCGGTTTAGGTATCACTACCGCAATTGGTATTGGTGGCGACCCGATTATTGGTACCCCAACCAAAGAAGCTGTTGAATTATTAATGAACGACCCTGATACCCACGGTATTATTATGATAGGCGAAATTGGCGGTGGCATGGAAGCAGACGCTGCCCGCTGGATTAAAGAGAACGGTACTAAACCAGTAGTTGGTTTTATTGCCGGCCAAACAGCGCCTCCGGGCCGCCGTATGGGCCACGCAGGTGCAATTGTTGGCGGTGCCGATGATACAGCTGCTGCAAAAATGAAGATCATGCGCGAGTGCGGTATCCGCGTAGTAGAATCACCAGCCGAAATTGGTGCTGCTATGGCAGAAGAACTGGCTAAATTAGCATAAAGCTGAAAGGCTAAAGCTTTTAAGATATATTTAAGATCCCGGCCCTTTGGCCGGGATTTTTTTGTTTAACAGCCTTACGAACATTAAATTTAAACAGGCAATACAGGTGTTTAAAAGTGTAAACTTACCACAGGATCAATCAACATAAGTGTAAACTTTTTTCAGGACGATACAGCCGATACAGGTGTTCAAAAGTGTTCAAGGTGTTCAAAAGTGTTCAACCAAATAAAAATGAACACCTGTTGAACATTTTGCTGCCGCGAGATTAGCGCAGCGTATCTCGTGGTATATCATGGCTAAAGCTTCCAGCTTTGGTATGTGAAGTGTTACGCTGCCGCTAAAGCCTCGATAGAGATTTATTAATGTTTTCTATCCCTAAAATCATTAAATTCGGTAAACTCAAAGCAAAGCTATGTGCAAACTTTTTTATCTCCTGCTTTTTACCCCGGCAATCGCCCTGGCCCAATACAAACCGGCCACGTTTACCGACCCAGATCGATTAAAGAAAATTGAAGCGACCTACCCGGTGATAGATCAGCTTTATAAAGATTATGCGGAGAAAAACCACTGGCCCGGGCTGGCTTATGGTATTGTGGTAGATGGTAAGCTTGTGCATAGCGGCGGAGTAGGATATACTGATATCGCCAATAAAACGATTGCCGATGCCCAATCAGATTTCCGCATTGCCAGCATGACAAAGAGTTTGGCGGCCATGGCTATTTTAAAACTGCGCGACGAAGGCAAGCTGAAGTTGGATGATCCGGCATATCTGTACATCCCCGAAATGAAGGGTACTAAGTACCTCACCAAAGATGCTACACCGGTTACCCTGCGCAATCTGCTCACCCATACCGCCGGCTATCCCGAAGATAACCCCTGGGGCGACCGCCAACTGGCCGCTACCGACGAGGAACTGATAGCTATTTATAAAAAGGGTGTGTCATTTTCCACCAACCCGGGTTTGGGGTATGAGTACAGCAACCTTGGTTTTGCTACGCTTGGTTACATTATTAAAAAAGTAAGCGGCAAAACCTACCAGGCCTACATTACCGATAATATTTTAAAACCATTGGGCATGGCGCATACCTACTGGGAATACGATAAAGTCCCCGCCGGTAAACTGGCGCACGGCTACCGCTGGATTGATGGCCAATGGGTAGAACAACCGCTGTTGCACGATGGTGCTTACGGTGCTATGGGCGGCCTCATTACTACCATAGAAGATTTTAGCAAATACATGGCCGTGCATCTGGATGCCTGGCCACCGCGAGATGATGCGGAGAAAGGGCCGGTTAAACGCAGTTCGGTACGCGAGATGCAGTACCCCTGGGATGTAAACTATTTAACCCCAAATGCCAAAACACCTACAGGCAAGCCATGCCCCAATGTTACTGCTTATGCTTACGGGTTGCGGTGGATGAAAGATTGCGAGAACCGTATTTACATAGGCCATACCGGCGGCCTGCCCGGCTTCGGCAGCCAGTGGAACGTAATGCCCGATTATGGTGTAGGCGTAGTAGTATTTGCCAACCTAACCTATGCCCGCGCCGCAGTAATTAACAACCAGGTGTTGGATACCATGCTGGTGCTCTCAGGCATTAAACCGCGCACGCTGCCTGCATCGGCTATATTGAACCAGCGCAAGGCCGAACTGCTGAAAGTTATTGCCGATTGGGATACTGGCAAAGCCAGCGGCATCTTCGCGGATAATTTCTTTTTAGATTACTTTCCCGATAAACTGAAAACCGAAGCGGCCGCCGCATTTGCTAAAGCAGGCAAAACCGTAAGTGTAGGTGATGTAGTTGCAGAGAACCAGTTGCGCGGCTATTTTATCATTAAAGGCGAGCAAGCCAACATTCGCGTAAGCTTTACGCTAACACCCGAAAACCCGCCGCTGATACAGGAATACCATTTGGATGTAGTGCCGTAGGATTTCGGATTTCGAATGTTCGATTTCGGATTTTTTTAACACACAAACTATATCTTTTTAACATTGCGCTCGTTTTAACGAGTGCTTAACATGGGCTTGCGATTACATCGCTCTAAATGAGTATATGCTTTAACTTGATCCATTCACCTTAAATTCATAAGCCACACCCGTGCTGAGGTTTATCTTGATATTAAAAAAGCAGGGTCCGCCATCCAGTATCATAATGATGCCTTTGCGCCAATAGCGTTTTTCGTATGCGGTGCAGAAGCAGTTTACCCAAACTTCTTTTTGTCTGTTAGTGTTGGTTGCAGCGATGATCTGCTTATAGTATTTATCGGGGTTGTTAATCTTGTGGTTGCTGTTGGCTTTATTGTACCCTGTTACATTCTCATTAATTATCTGCTCTATCTGGCTTACCTCTTTAGCAGATAGGTTTGCTGCTTTAGATTCTTTTGGGAATATAAAACCATCCCGGCCGGCATTAAAGGGCAGTACCGAGTAGCGGGAAGTATCTATTCTGGTGGTGTCGGCAGCCAACAGACGGGCGGTTACCGGTTTTGCAGGCTGGCTGCAGGAATAAAGTGCTAATAATATGATGATGAAATGCATAGGCTTGCGCATAAATAAAGGTAATAATAAAGCGCAGGATTTATTGCACCTGAGGCATGTAGCTTTACCGTCAAACCAGTGTAAACATCATTTGCCAAAACAAATAAAGCGGGCTATTTGTCGTATATTTATGTAAGGAGTCCGAAAGACGGGATGTCCGAAAGTCAGAAAGACGGATTGTTAAAGTTTATAAGGATCATATTAAAATCCGTGAAATCAATTAAAAAATTAGTGCAATTACAAAATAATGGAATACAATAAATTAACACGCGAAGAAGAATATATCATACTGCATAAAGGTACCGAGCGCCCATTTACCGGCGCACTGCTGGATAATAAGGCCGAGGGCTTATACGTTTGCCGCCGTTGCGATACGCCGTTGTATACCTCGGAATCTAAATTCGAATCGCACTGCGGCTGGCCCAGCTTTGATGATGGGATCCCCGGCGCGGTAAAACGCGTGCCCGATGCTGACGGCCGCCGTGTAGAAATTGTTTGCGCCAATTGCGGTGCGCATCTTGGCCACGTTTTCCAGGGCGAATACTTAACACCCAAAAATACCCGCCATTGTGTAAACTCAGTTTCTATGAAGTTTGTACCTGTAAGCGAAGTGAAATAAATTCATATAAAAATAAAGAGAATAAATCCCTGTCGATAAAATAAAACGGCAGGGATCTTTTGTTTTCCACATTCTTAAAATGTGAATTGAGGGTGCCGAAACTTATAAATCTACCGGTTCATAAATGCCTTAATTTTGCAGCAGGGGCACTTTTATAAGCGTGCAAAATGTCTTCTTAAGGTAAACTAATTGTTAGCCCAAAATGAATGCATTGTTAAGCATAGTGCGTAAATCACACTTTAGGTGGCGCTACTAAGCTATTGGTTGTAAGTGGGTTGGAAACAGGGCTAAATAAATGTTTGAGTAAAAAAAATTAGCTGACTGTTTATAACTTATAGGTGATGTTAAAAACTTAGATTAACATCCAATCCACCGATGCCCTATCTTTGAAGCATAAGTTCAATCAACGCTATCCTTTTTTATTGGTCTACCTACCAATAAAAGTTATAAAGGAACAGCCATGTTAACATGGCGCTAATGTGTATTTAAATATAAGTTTAATAGCAGATAGGTGAGGGTGTTTGGGGCGAGTAAGTAGGAGTGGTGTTTGCCACTCTGTAAAAAACTCGCGAGGTATCCTTGTCTGCAAACTTAAGGTACAACAATTAGCTATAAAGCTGCGAAAGAGCCGAAAATCAACCTGTGAAAAATTAAAAAACGACGAGGAAAAGATGCAAGAGGAAACTGAATTACTGCTGAGAGAGAACAAAGACCGCTTTGTTATTCTGCCCATTAAATACCCGGCTATTTGGGAGATGTACAAAAAAGCTGAGGCCAGCTTTTGGACAGCAGAAGAGATAGACCTTTCTGACGATCTGAAGCACTGGGAGAACCTTAACTCGGGCGAGAAGCATTTTATTTCGCACATCCTGGCGTTTTTTGCTGCCAGTGATGGTATTGTGAACGAGAATCTGGCTATCAATTTCATGAGCGAGGTACAATTGCCAGAGGCACGTTGTTTCTACGGTTTCCAGATCATGATGGAGAACATCCACTCTGAAACCTACGCGCTTTTAATTGATACGTATATAAAAGACCCAACCGAAAAAGACCGCCTTTTCCACGCTATTGATACCGTGCCTTGTGTAGGTAAAAAAGCCGAGTGGGCGCTGCGCTGGATCAACAACGGTACCTTTGCCGAGCGTTTGGTGGCATTTGCCGCAGTAGAAGGCATCTTCTTCTCCGGTAGTTTCTGCTCTATCTTCTGGTTAAAAAAACGCGGTTTAATGCCGGGCTTAACCTTTAGCAACGAACTGATCTCCCGCGATGAAGGTTCACACTGTGAGTTTGCCTGCCTGCTTTACAAAATGCTGGATAACAAACTCACTACCGAAGCGGCCACCAAAATTATTACTGACGCTGTTGAGATAGAAAAAGAATTTGTAAGCGATGCCTTGCCGGTGAGCCTGATTGGTATGAATGCCAAACTGATGAGCCAGTATATTGAGTTTGTTGCCGACCGCTGGTTAGACGAATTAGGCTATCCTAAAGTTTACGGTGCAAGCAACCCGTTTGATTTTATGGAGATGATAAGCCTGCAGGGTAAAACCAATTTCTTTGAAAAAAGAGTGGGCGATTACCAAAAAAGCGGCGTAATGAACGGAACGCCGGAAAACAAAGCTTTCTCGTTAGACGAGGATTTTTAAGAATAGTATCAAGATGCCCGGATGCTGCTTACCACCCATCAGACCCTTAATTAATATAATATATACTGTTGGTTAGAGTTGCCTTTACTTTACACTAACTATTTAAATACTTACCCATATGTACGTTATAAAACGCGACGGCAGAAGAGAATCTGTAAAATTCGACAAGATCACGGCAAGGATAGAAAAGCTGTGTTATGGTTTTAACCTTGTTGACCCCATAGATGTGGCCAAAAAGGTGATTGAGGGCTTGTTCGACGGCGTTACTACGTCGGAACTGGATAACCTTGCTGCAGAAACTGCGGCATCATTAACCACCAAACACCCAGACTATGCATTGCTGGCCTCGCGTATTGCAGTAAGTAACCTGCACAAAAATACCACCAAATCGTTCTCGGAAACCATGAAACGGATGTACGAGTACGTGGATAAAAAAACCGGTAAGAACGCTGCTTTATTAGCTGATGACGTTTATGAAATCATCCGCGAGAATGCAGAACTGCTGGATAGCAGTATCATTTACGATCGCGATTTCGGTTTCGATTACTTTGGTTTTAAAACCCTGGAGAAATCGTACCTGTTAAAAATAGACGGTAAAATTGCCGAGCGCCCGCAGCACTTGTTTATGCGTGTATCTGTAGGTATCCACAAAGAAGATATTGAGAGCGCTATCAAAACATATAACCTGATGAGCGAGCGCTGGTTTACCCACGCTACACCAACTTTGTTTAACGCGGGTACACCAAAACCACAAATGTCGTCGTGCTTCCTGTTAACTATGAAGGATGATAGCATTGAAGGTATCTACGATACCCTTAAACAAACCGCCAAGATCTCTCAAAGCGCCGGTGGTATCGGTTTAAGCATCCATAATGTACGTGCAACAGGTTCTTACATCAGCGGCACAAACGGTACCAGCAATGGTATCATCCCGATGCTGAAAGTGTTTAACGATACCGCACGTTACGTAGATCAGGGTGGTGGCAAGCGTAAAGGCGCTTTTGCTATTTACCTGGAGCCTTGGCATGCAGACATCTTTGAATTTTTAGACCTGCGTAAAAACCACGGTAAAGAAGAAATGCGCGCCCGCGACTTGTTCTACGCCCTTTGGGTATCAGACTTGTTTATGAAACGTGTTGAAGCTAACGGAGAGTGGACCTTGTTCTGCCCGCATGAAGCACCAGGCCTGGCAGATTGCCACAGCGCTGAGTTTGAAGAACTATACACCCGCTACGAGGCTGAAGGCCGCGGCCGTAAAACCATTAAAGCACAGGAACTTTGGTTTGCCGTATTAGATAGCCAGGTAGAAACCGGTACACCATACCTGCTGTACAAGGATGCTGCCAACGCAAAATCTAACCAACAAAACCTGGGTACTATAAAAAGCTCTAACCTTTGTACTGAGATCATCGAATACACTTCTGATAAAGAAGTTGCAGTTTGTAACCTGGCTTCGTTAGCACTGCCACGTTATGTGATTAACGGTGTGTTTGATCATGATAAACTGTACGAGGTAACTTACCAGGCTACTTTGAACCTGAACAAGATCATTGATCATAACTATTACCCGGTTGCCGAGGCGGAATACTCTAACCTGCGCCACCGCCCAATTGGTTTAGGTGTGCAAGGTTTGGCCGATGCCTTTATCCTGCTGCGTTTACCTTTCGAAAGCGAAGAAGCAAAACAACTGAACAAAGAGATCTTTGAAACCATCTACTTTGCTGCCATGACGGCTTCTAAAGACCTGGCTATAAAAGATGGTGCTTACGAAACCTTTAAAGGTTCGCCATTATCAAAAGGACAGTTTCAGTTTGATATGTGGAACGTAAAACCGGATAGCGCCCGTTGGGATTGGGAAAACCTGCGTTTAGATGTAATGAACCATGGTGTGCGTAACTCATTGTTAGTAGCGCCTATGCCAACTGCATCAACCTCGCAGATCTTAGGTAACAACGAGTGCTTTGAGCCATACACCTCAAACATTTATACCCGTCGTGTATTAAGCGGTGAGTTTGTTATTGTAAACAAGCACCTGCTGCGCGATTTGGTTAACCTTAACCTGTGGACCCCGGCAATGAAGGATAAGATCATCAGTGCAAACGGTTCTATCCAGGATATTGCAGAGATCCCGGCTGATATTAAGGACCTGTACAAAACCGTATGGGAAATTAAGATGCGTAACATTATAGATATGGCTGCCGATAGGGGCGCTTACATCTGCCAGTCGCAATCGCTTAACCTGTTCATTAACTCGCCAAATGCATCTAAACTAACTTCAATGCACTTCTACGCATGGAAGAAAGGCCTTAAAACAGGTATGTACTACCTGCGTACACAGGCTGCATCGCAAGCGGTTAAATTTACAGTGGAGAACCAGGGGGGTAAAAACATGGATCCGGTTATCCCGGAACTGGTTAACGCCGTTGTTGACGAGATCCCCGAAGGCCCGTCTTGCTCAATGGAAGAAGGCTGCGTTACCTGTTCAGCATAAGTTTTTAAACAGATAAAATACAGTCCATAAGCCGTAGCCGTAATGCTACAGTTTATGGACTTTTTTATTTAATGACACTGGCATTTTAATGAGCTTACTGATTTTAGCTAATTTCGCAGAAAACACCATTGACTATAGGCCATCGTCCATGGTCTAAAAAGATATGATCTCCGCCAAACACGAAATATTACACTGCGAACGCTGCGAGGCCCCATTTGAATGTAAAGCAAATTCATTCACCAAGTGCCAGTGCAGTACTGTGCAACTGAGTATAAACGAAGTACAATACGTAAGCGAACTGTACGACGGCTGTTTGTGCGCCAGCTGCCTGCTGGCCTTGCAGAAAGAATACCAGGAAAATTTGTAAAAAACGATGCCCGGAATCCGTTTTAAAGTACCCTGCGAGCTTGATAAATCTTATGCCGTTGTTATACAGGATGACGGCCGGGTAGCCTATGCCTATCTTGAGATGTTTGAAGATGCCGTTGCCGATGTATGGCTTTACAACCATTTGGAAGCGCCCGCAAACGGTTTTTGGCCGCAAGACGGCCAGCCGGCACTGAACCCGGCAGAATATATCAATAAAGAGATCAGGATCTCCCCAATAACTAACCCCAATGAAATTCGCTGTGAATGGACAGAAACCAGCGATGGCATGATAGAAGTAGACATCCTGCTGCGCGGCAAATTCATAGCTCAGTTAATACCCGGCGCAAAACCCGGCTGGTCTGCCCTGGTGATTAAAGACGGGCCGCTGGCGTTGGTTTATTAATTGGGTTTGGCAAGTGAGAGAGTAACATGCATGAATAGCTGTGTAAAAATAGTAGAGAGGCTCAAGACTTTTAAGGTCTAATTACCAAAAAAATACAAGCTACACATAACAGTTTCATAATACATAAAATCTATATCTTCTTTACTGAAAAAGCCTATTGAATAACCTGGAAAAAGATTTTCTATTAAACCTTCAAACGTAAAGTATTTAAGTGATGGATCTTTGGGATCAAACACAACGTAAATTTCTATATCATTGCCATAATGCATAACATGTTTGAATACCCCGACATTTTCAATGCCCAATTTATAAAAGTGATGCATGTTACGGGATATTCTTTCTCTGATCTCGCTAAAAGGTAATTCTGATATCATTGCTAATTAATAAATAGCATGCTATCGAAAATGTTTTGGTTTAAATTATCAGCTTCCAGCTCAGTATAAACAGATACTTGATAGCCACTGAATAGCTTATCGATAAAATCGGTAAATGCAAGATAATTAGAATCAGTATCTGAAGTTGTGTTAAACACTGCAAAAATCTCTGCATCATCAAAAAAACTATAGCTTTGAGTTAATACGGCAATATTCACAATACCATAACCTGTAATTGCTAAAAAATTATCTAATAATTTTTGGTACACATCGAAAGGTGAGAGCCCTGTTTCCATGACGCAATAATACTAAAAATATTAGTATTGTAACGAATGGGGCGTAAGAATATTTTCTATAATAGGGGTGCCATCTTATAATATTCGAAATTTAAGCATACAAAATTTTGGATGCCAGTGGCTTATTGGTTATAAATGTGATATTGGCAAAACTATGTCATTGCTAAGAACACCTGTAGTAGGACATCGTAATGGCGGGCTGTGGCTATCTTGTAGATAAGTAGTTAATATAAAAATCTTTTAAGATTAGTTATGAAATTGCTAAACTTCACTTCTAAATGATAAAGAAAATATAGATGGGCTTAAACTCTTAATCCAACACCTTTACCGGTTTCTTATCTTTATTTATTGCCACAAAAGTAAAAGTGCCTGTAATTGCTTTCATCCGCTCGAAGGAGTACATCTCTTCCACATAGATTTCTACCAGTACCTTCAGGCTGGTGTTGCCAATGTGCGCCACGCTGCCCACCAGTTCTATAATAGTACCCGCCGGGATGGGTTTCGTAAAATCAATCCTGTCGGAAGATACGGTTACCATGGTTTTACGGGTAAAGCGGGTAGCAGTTATAAAAGCCACTTCATCCATCAGGTGCATAGCGGTGCCGCCAAAAAGGGTATCGTAATGATTAGTGGTATTTGGGAAAACGGTTTTAAAAATTCGGGTTTCGGCTGCCTGGATGCGTTCTTCGGTGGTCATGTATGTATATGGGGATTAAAAAAGAGGTTGTATAAGCGGGTATAGAATAGGGTTATGCACTGTTGTACCTGCTTTAGGCCTTTGTGTAATTAATACACAAATAACGCAAAGCCAAGCTACACAAATGCCACCACAGGTTCATTTTAATGTGCTTTATACAACCTCATGGGTTTTAGTGTACGGGTAGTTTGCTGTAGATTTCGCGGGCGGCTTTGGCGGCTTGCACCATGTTCTCTAAAGCGGCCTGTGTTTCGGGCCATTTGCGGGTTTTAAGGCCGCAGTCTGGGTTTACCCAGATGTTGCCGGCAGGCAGCAGCACGGCGGCTTTTTCCAGCAGGCTTACCATCTCATCTACAGCGGGCACGCGCGGCGAGTGGATATCATATACACCTGGGCCAATCTCTGCCGGATATTTAAAATCGGCAAAGGCTTCCAGCAGTTCCATTTGCGAGCGGGAGGTTTCTATCGTGATCACATCGGCATCCATCTGTGCAATATGTTTAATGATATCGTTAAACTCGCTGTAACACATGTGTGTGTGGATCTGTGTTTCGTCCTGCACGCCGGCTGCCGAAATACGAAAGGCCTTAACCGCCCAGTCGAGGTATTTGGCCCAGTCGGCTTTGCGCAGGGGCAGGCCCTCCCGGATGGCGGGTTCATCTATCTGGATCACCTTGATACCTGCCTTTTCCAATGCCATTACCTCATCGCGGATAGCCAGGGCTATCTGGTAAGTGGTTTCGTACCGGGGCTGATCATCCCGCACAAACGACCATTGCAGAATAGTTACCGGGCCGGTAAGCATGCCCTTCATCAGCTTTTGAGTGTTCGCCTGCGCAAAGCTGCTCCAGCGGACGGTCATATCTTCGGGGCGGCTTACATCGCCATAAATAACCGGGGGTTTTACACAGCGGCTGCCGTAGCTTTGCACCCAGCCATTTTTTGTGAACAGGAAACCATCCAGCCGTTCACCAAAATATTCTACCATATCGTTACGTTCAAATTCGCCGTGTACCAAAACATCTATGCCAATCTCTTCCTGCCAGCGGATAGCAGCAATAGTGGCTTTCTCAATTTCAGCATCGTACTGTTCCTGCGTAAGGTCGCCCTTTTTAAGCTTTGCCCTTAACTGGCGAATCTCATCCGTTTGGGGGAACGAGCCGATAGTAGTAGTAGGGAACAGCGGTAGTTTAAAGTTCTCCTGCTGAATTTTTTGGCGTGCCGGAAATTCGCTTACCCGGTTGGCATCCGCATCGGTAATAGCGGCGGTGCGTTGTTTTACGGCTTGCTTGTGAATTAATTTTGAAATATTGCGGGCAGATATGGCTTTAAGGTTTTGCTGCAACAGATCATTATTGCCATTGATGATCTCGCCCAATTCTTTCACCTCGTTCAGCTTCTGTTTGGCAAAGGCCATCCAGTTTTTTATTTCCGGGTTGATGGCGGTTTCCAAATCCAGATCGAACGGCGTATGCAGTAGCGAGCAGCTTGGGGCTATCATCACCCTGCCTTCTCCCAAGGCGGTTACAGCCTTTTTAATATAGCCGACCGAACGGATGTAATCATTCTTCCAGATGTTGCGGCCATCTACCACACCGAGGGACACGCTCAGGTTGGCTGGCGCCTGGTTCAGTACCTCATCCAGTTGTTGCGGGGCGCGTACCAGGTCGATATGCAGGGCGCACACGGGCAAGTTTACAGCAAGAGCGGTGTTCTCGTTAAGGCTTTCAAAGTAGGTAGTAAGCAGGGTCTTAATTTGAGGGCAGTATTTTTTAATTTCGGCGTAGGCATAAATATAGGCTTCCTTTTCTTTTTGAGAAAGGTCCATCGCCAGGAAGGGCTCATCCAGTTGCACCCAAACGGCACCCTGATCCTTCAGTTTTTTAAGCACCTCAATGTAAACCGGAACGATCTTTTTGATCAAATCGATCTTATAAAAACCGGTTTCTTTTTCTTTACCCAGCAGCAGGTAGCTAACAGGGCCTATCAGCACAGGTTTTGGGTTAATACCGGTGAATTGTTTGGCAGCATTGTACTCCTCAAATACTTTTTCAGAGAACAATCTGAACTGTTGCCCAGCGGTAAATTCAGGTACAATGTAGTGGTAGTTGGTATCAAACCACTTGGTCATTTCCATAGCAATAATGTCCAGTCCATCTTTTTGATAACCGCGGGCCATGGCAAAGTACAGGTCGATCTCATTGTTTTTGGCGCTTTCGGTCAACACGGCATTGTAGCGCTGCGGTATAACGCCCAGCATCAGCGAGGTATCCAGCACAAGATCGTAAAAGCTGAAATCGTTACAGGGGATAAGGTCGATACCGGCATCAAGCTGCAGCTGCCAGTTTTGCTCGCGGATGGCGCGTGCGGCGGCAAATAATTCATTCCGGCTGATCTTGCCGGCCCAGTACTGTTCACTGGCCTTTTTCAGTTCTCGGTGGGCCCCTACGCGAGGGTAACCCAGGTTGTTTTTGAGCATACGCATAAAACTTTTTTGGTTAAACATTAAATTGAATTAATGCTCCTTACGGTTTTCGGTATACTTTCGTGGGAAATGGTAATAAAAGACAAAAGGGCAACACCCGTGCACAATAAAGCCGGTTGTATATCCATTTTTCTCTGACTACTGCTTCATTACGCGAAAGCATTGTCTTAAACAGTGTGGCAAGTATCCTGGCTTATAACATTGTTGCCGTCCTTCTCATACCGTTTTGGCGGTACAATGGACAAATTAAAGGCAACAACCTTTTTTGTTACTTACAGTTGCGCGACAGCCCGTGATTTACACACGGTTCCTTATTAATTCCGGATCACCCGGAAACCTCACTGTTGAAATAAAGTAAAGAACTTGGGCCAAATATAGAGAATAGGATTGTAAAAAGGGCGGAGCACGGGCAGGATGATAGATAATGTAGAATAATGAATATAGAATATCCAACGTCGAAATTTAGTTCAATATTTAATGTTGAGCATTCAATGTTCGATATTAATAAGTTTTACTACTTCACATAAACCTCGCCCTTGTAAGGTGCCAGTGCCGAGTGAAAGCTGTAGCCGGCTACATGCAGCAAGTAGTAGGTCATGATATCGCACCAGCAGATCTCGTCATGAAACATGGGCACTTTGGGAAATTTGCCTTCCTGTTTGCTTAATTCTTTATTGTAATTGTACTCGCCGTCGTGTTGGGCTATCCAGTCTTTAAACAGATCCATCTCGGCAGGTTCGGAGAATACTATTTTGAAGAAAGTTTCCTCGGTAACCTCTTTCAGGTCGTCGTTCATATAATGGTGGTACTTGTGGCGATGGCGGATGATCTTGGCGGTGAGCATATTGGCGCTGTTTTGCGTTATAAGATAACAGCAAATAGGGAAAGGCGTTTTAATTAGTTTGAAACATTGGCAAATAGCGGGCTCCCTATTATTTCTCCTATCTTTATCTCATAAAATGAGAGAACAATTTAACCTGCAGTTTAATCCGGTAATGTTGTCGCAATTGCTTAATGGGAATCTTACCATAACAGATTTCCTTCTGCAACTCTTTGGAGAGCGAAACAGCCCGAATTATCGCGCTATGTGCGGTGGACTTGTAGCCTATCATAATAAAGATGGCGGTTCGCCGGATGTTACTGCCTTTGATCTGGTTGAGGCTGCTTTCAATGCGGATGCCTGCTCCGGCGCTTTTAAGTGCAGGTTTGGAATCCATTTTCATTATACCTGTTCGGATGTGCATAACGATGCTAAAGACACCATCCGCTGGGATTTTAAATTAAATGTAGCTGAGAACACTATCCATTTCACAGGTGAAGAACCTTGGGTGCGGGATGCAGATTAGGGCTTTGAAGAGCTTACGTGATTATCCGGCAGGAATATTTTTCTATAGCTCGGATAATTCTGGTATATTTCAACCTTAAAACCATGCCTTAATAATTAATGTACCCTCAACATTCTAAGAAACCCATTCGTTGGGTTTGCATTCCTGTATTCTTTTTATTCGTTATACTTTCTTTAACTGCAAATGCACAGCGCAACACCCCCGGAATAAACGGCGATGGCGATATGCTTGGCGGCAGCAGCTATAACAGCGGCGGTATAATCCGGCAGGATGGCTGGTCGATAGCCCTTAATGGCGGATACGAATCGCCCCTGGGCGAACTGAAGGATGTGTACAAAGGCGCACCAACCTTTGGGATTACCGTAAACCGCAGGGTGGGTAATGTTGTGTACTCCGGCACGGTAGATTATCGCTCTTACAAACCCAAACAAGCCGAATTTTTATACAATTACTACGATCAAGCTTTTCTTACTGCGGTTTACAGCAACTACCGCGGCATAGGCGGCTACCTGGGCATAGCTTACGAAGTTCCTATCTCGGGCTTGCTGGATGTATATGCAGGTGTAAATGTCGGTTTTATGCTAACCAGCTTTTCTATGGATGCATCAGACGATGAAGGGTATGTAGGTATATCTTCGTCATCATCAAGCAGTACTTCTTATATCGGGCCCAAACTGGGTTTTAACTGCGCTGTAAGCAGCAACTTCAGTATAGGGATAGAGGGGCGTTACAGCCTTGGTTTTTCGGGCGCCAGTTATAATTCAAGGGAAGGCGGCTCGGTTACGTCGTCGTTCCATTCCTATGCGGGGAACCTGTTTTTAGTTTTTAACTTTTAAGGAGTTGTATTTACGGATGCTTTGCTTGCCATTTTTGCACTTATTCAAAATTCCGTACCTTCACCCGCTTCAAAACGCATACAAAAGATTATGAAATTATTAGAAGGAAAAACCGCGCTGATCACCGGTGCATCTAAAGGTATAGGCCGCAAAATAGCTGAGAAATTTGCCGAGCATGGCGCCAATGTTGCTTTCACCTACCTGTCATCAGTAGAAAAGGGGCAGGCATTGGAGCAGGAACTGCAAAGCTTTGGTACAACCGTAAAAGGCTACCGGTCGGATGCTTCTAAATTTGATGAAGCTGAGAAACTGGTGAACGATATTGTTGCCGATTTTGGCACACTGCATATTGTAGTGAACAACGCCGGTATCACCAAAGATGGCCTGCTGATGCGCATGACCGAAGAAGCATGGGACGAAGTTTTGGATGTGAACCTTAAATCCATCTTCAACGTAACCAAAGCTGCATCAAAAATAATGATGAAGAATCGCCAGGGCGTGTTCATTAACATGAGCTCGGTAGTGGGTGTGCAAGGTAACGCCGGCCAGGCTAACTACGCGGCTTCTAAAGCAGGCATCATCGGTTTTTCTAAATCAATAGCAAAAGAATTAGGTTCGCGTAATATCCGTACTAACGTAGTAGCCCCGGGCTTTATCCGCACCGAAATGACCGACGTGCTGGATCCTAAAGTGGTAGAAGGCTGGGCGGCAGGCATCCCGTTAAAACGTGCCGGTGAGGTAGAAGATGTGGCTAACGCCTGTGTTTTCCTGGCATCAGATATGGCAGCATACATTACCGGGCAGGTTATCCCTGTAGACGGCGGTATGTTGTAGCTTTTAAGTCAAAAGTTAAAAGTAGAAAGTCAAAAGTTGCGAGGAGCGGCTTTTGGCTTTTTTGTTTTACATTGGTGGGGATGAAGCTGTCGCCTATCCAAGCGTTCACGCTTGGATACATAAATTTGTCAGCGTCTACGCTTACGAATTGCATTTTTAAAATGATATCAAAAGTAAGCGTAGACGCTAACAAATTTTATTCATCAAGTATCCACACTTGATAAAGCGGTTGAGCGTTGTTTTATATCCAATGAAAGAAATGGCTGATATCGACCAAACCATCCTGACAATGGCCACCCAACGCGGCCCTGATAAAACAACCTGCCCATCTGAAATTGCAAGGGCGCTATTCCCTGCCGACTGGCGCAAGCATATGCAGGAGGTAAGAGATGCAGCAATTGAATTGCACAATGCTGGTAAGGTGACCATAACACAAACGGGGCAGCCGGTAGATGTGGCGCATATTAAAGGCCCTATCCGTATAAAAATTAATTAAACCCATTCCACAATATTTTCGCAATTTGCGGGTAATGATTTTAATGAGCGTTACTTTCTATTCACCACTCATCATTCACCGCTAATGTCAGTCACCTGGGGATCTGTTTCTGTATGGTGGCTGCCTGTATGCCTGCTGCTTGGCCTGCTGTATGCATGGCTGATGTATCGCCAGCCGGTTCAATTGCCTAAAGGCCCGCGTAACGCGCTGTTTGCAGGCCGTGCCATTGTAGTAACCATTTTGGCGCTATTGCTGGTATCGCCACTGATCAGGTCGGTAAGTTACCAGCCGCAAAAGCCGGCGATACTTATAGCGCAGGATAATTCTGAATCAGTAAAGCTGTTTGGTGACGCTCCAAAAGATAGGACTAACTCCCTCTCCCCTGAAGGGGGCCGGGGTGAGGCCGGCAACTGGGCCCAATCCCTCCAAAAACAATTAGGCGACAGCTACGAGGTGCACCAATTTAATTTCGACGGACAACTACACGAAGGAATTGCAAGCACATATAACGGCAAGCAAACCGATATTTCATCGGCCCTGCACCAGCTAAACGAGCGTTTTGTAAACCGCAACATTGGCGCACTGGTATTGGCTACAGATGGGTTGTACAACTTAGGAAACGATCCGCAATACGAGGCCCGTAATATTAAAACCAGCATTTACACCGTAGCCCTGGGTGATACTGTTCCGCGGCGCGATGTGCTGATAGGTAATATTAATTATAATAAAACCGCTTTCCTGGGGAATGATTTTGAGGTAGAAATACTGGCCGAAGCTTACCAAAGCAAAGGCGAAACCATGCGGCTTACCGTTACCGAAGACGGCAGGCAGGTAAATGCGCAGGAGGCAAGTATAACATCTGATGCCTTTAAGAAGGTAATCCCGCTAAAGCTCAGCGCCGTTAAAAAAGGATTGCACAAGTTTACCGTAAGCTTAGCGCCGCTAAAGAACGAGCTCTCGGTACAAAACAATACCGAATCCTTTTATATAGAGGTGCTGGATGCCCGGCAAAAAATAGTGCTGCTGTACGATGCCCCGCACCCGGATCTTAGTGTGATTAAGCAAGCGATAGAAAGCAATAAGAATTTTGAAGTAACAGCAAGTTTGGTGAGTGATTTTTCACCGGCTAAACTGGGCGATTACAGTATGGCTATTGTATACCAGCTTTCGGCAGGCAGCTATAATAAACTGCAAAGCTTATTAGCGGGTAAGATGCCGGTATGGTTTATGGCCGGCACGCAAACCGATCTGCAGGCATTTAATAACATACAGAAGATAACCCGCGTAAATGCAGGCCGCGCCGATGTGCAGGAAGTATTTGCACAACCGGTTACCATGTTTACGGCCTTTAATTTATCGGATTCTACCCAGCGTAAAATTGCCCGCCTACCGCCTTTGCTGGCCGCTTATGGCACCTACGAAGCTTTGCCCAATTCATCTGTTTTGCTAAAGCAAAAAATAGGCAGCGTAGCAACCAATTATCCTTTGTTAGCCTTTGGCGATGAAGGCGGCAGGCGTACTGCTGCCCTTACAGGTGAAGGGCTATGGCGCTGGCAACTGGCTGAATTTCGAGAGTTTGGCAACCATCACGCGGTGGAAGAATTGTTGAGCCAAAGCGTACAATACCTAACAGCCAATGCCAACCGCGAGCGCTTTAGGGTATATGCCTCTAAAAATGTTTTCGATGAGGGCGAGAATGTGCTGCTGAATGCCGAACTGTATAACGATGCTATGGAACTGGTGAACACGCCGGATGTGCGTATCGATCTGAAAAACCAGTCGGGCAAAAACTATAGTTTCCTGTTCACGCGAAGCGGACAAAGCTACCAGTTGAATGCAGGCACCCTTCCCGTTGGCGAATACAGCTACGCAGCTACCGCCAAAAATGGTAAACAGATACTAACAGCAAAAGGGCAGATCACGGTTAAGCAGCTGAACCTGGAAGCCCGCCAAAGTACCGCCAACCATAAATTGCTTAAAACTATTGCAGCACAATCCGGCGGCGAAATGTTGATGCCAGCTGAGGTTAGTAAACTGGTCGATCTGATCCGCAAAAACGAAAATATTAAAACCGTTGTTTACGAGGATAAACGCTACAGCGATATGATAGATATGAAATGGATCTTCGTACTGATATTATTGCTGCTCAGCGCCGAATGGTTTTTAAGAAAGCGGGAAGGGGAGGTTTAGCAGGGCGGCTAAATCATTGCCGTTGGTTTTAACCAATGGTTACAGAGAGGTTCTTTCCGGCTTTAGCCAAACTAATATATAAATTAGGCTAAAACCAGAAAATTAGTACATCCATCCGTCACATAAATGTGAAGGCAATGAATAATTAAGGCATAACATATCTATCATGAAAATAAAGATCACTTTTGTTTTATTGTTGCTGGCAGCTGGTTTGAGCAGCCGCGCTCAGCAGCTCAATATTGCTACCTACAACATCCGTTATGATAGCAAGGCAGATTCTGTAGCCGGTAATGGCTGGCAAGCCCGGTACCCGCACATTGCAGAGATCATTCGATTTAACGAATTGGATGTATTCGGCATCCAGGAAGGGCTTTATCATCAGTTAATCCAATTGAATGATACCCTGCCCGGTTATAAATGGATAGGCGCCGGCCGCGACGACGGCAAGCATGGCGGCGAGCATTCTGCTATATTTTATAAAGAAGATAAGTTTAAGATCTTAAAATCGGGGAACTTTTGGATGTCCACCGTAACTGATAAACCCAACAAGGGATGGGATGCTGCTTTGCCGCGTATCTGTACCTGGGTGCAATTTAAAGAGATTAAAACCGGGCTGGTGTTCTACTTCTTCAACCTGCATATGGATCATGTCGGCGTTATCGCCCGCCGCGAAAGCGCTAAACTGGTGCAGGAGAAAGTTAAACAAATGGCCGGCAAGGTGCCTGCCATCTTAACCGGCGATTTCAATGTAGATCAAACCAATGAGAGCTATACACTGATCAATACCTCTGGCTTATTGAAAGACAGCTATGAGCTTTCGCCCATAAAACTTGCATCATCAAGCACTTTTAACAGTTTTGATGCCAGCACAGCCGGCGATAAACGTATCGACCATATTTTTGTAACCAGTAAATTTAAGGTAACCCGCTATGGTATCCTTACCAACACCTATCACGGCCGCGTTCCTTCAGATCATTACCCGGTAGTGGTAACGGTGAAGTATTAGTGGTGGTTGATGGTTCATAGATGATAGTTCATGGTACCGGTAAGTGATTGTAAAAAAGGAAAAGCAATTCGCAATTTTTTACCATGAACTATCAACCATCATCTATCAACAATTATTATCTTCGCTATCATGTCGCCTAACGAAGCTCAAGAACTTATACAATCGCTTACTGCGGAACTTAAACAGCACAATTACAACTACTACGTGCTGGCCATGCCCACCATTGCCGACTTTGATTTCGACAAAAAACTGGAGCAGTTAAACACTTTAGAAAAGCAATTCCCGGAGTTTGCAGATCCGGATTCGCCCACACAAAGAGTTGGGGGCGATATTACAAAGGAGTTTATAACCGTTAAACACCGCTGGCCCATGCTTTCGCTGGGTAACACCTATAACGAGCAGGATCTGCTTGATTTTGATCAGCGCATTCGCAAAGCCATAGGCGATAGCTTTGAATATGTATGCGAACTGAAGTTTGATGGCCTTTCTATGAGCCTCACCTATGCCGATGGTAAACTGGTACGCGCCGTAACCCGTGGCGATGGCACCCAGGGCGATGAGGTAACTACCAACGTGCGTACCATTCACAGCATTCCCAAAAAGCTTGCAAAAGGCAATTACCCCGATCTGTTCGAGATTCGTGGCGAGGTATTTATGCACCTCAAGGCTTTTGAAAGATTAAATAAAGAACGCATAGATAACGGCGAAGTAGCTTACGCCAACCCCCGCAACTTTGCATCAGGAACGATGAAACTGCAGGATTCCGCCGAGGTGGCCCGCCGCCCGCTGGATTGTTTCCTGTATGGCCTCTATACCGAAAAAACCTTATTTAAAACGCATTGGGAAAGCCTGGAAGCTGTAAAGAGCTGGGGTTTTCATATAGATAACCATAGCCGCCTGTGTAGCGATATCAGCGGCGTATTGGAGTTTATTACCAAATGGGATCTGGAGCGCCACAACCTCAGCTACGATATTGATGGTATTGTTATTAAGGTGAACAACTACTCGCAGCAGCAGGAATTAGGCTTTACGTCTAAATCTCCGCGCTGGGCTATCTCTTATAAATTTAAAGCCGAGCGGGTACAAACCGAGTTACTGGCCGTTACTTACCAGGTTGGCCGCACAGGCGCAGTTACGCCGGTTGCCAATTTAAAGCCGGTACTGCTAGCCGGCACCACCGTAAAACGCGCCACGCTGCACAATGCGGATGAAATTACCGAACGCCTTAAACTGCACGAAGGTGATACCGTTTATGTAGAAAAAGGGGGGGAGATCATCCCCAAAATCATCAGTGTGAATTTAGAGATGCGCAAGCCCGATGCTAAGCCTATCTACTATATAACCCATTGCCCAGCATGTAACACGCAGCTGTTACGTACCGAAGGTGAGGCCGCCTGGTATTGCCCCAACGATGAGGGCTGCCCGCCGCAAATCATTGGTAAAATGCAGCACTATACCGGCCGTAAGGCTATGGATATTGACGGCCTGGGCGATGAAACCATTGATATGCTTTACCAGAAAGGTTTCATCAGGCATATCAGCGATCTGTACACGCTGAAAGACAGAAGCGCTGATCTGAAAGGCCTAGAACGATTTGGCGAAAAATCCATCAACAACATGCTGGATGGTATTGAGAGATCTAAGCAGCAGCCTTTTGAAAAGGTATTGTTTGGCCTGGGCATCCGCTACGTGGGCGAAACAGTGGCCAAAAAGCTGGTGGCTCACTTTAAAACGATAGAAAACCTAATGGCTGCCTCGGTAGAAGAACTAACCGCTGCCGAAGAAATTGGCGGGCGTATAGCCCAAAGTATCACCGGTTATTTTGCGGATGAAAACCACCGCGCGGAGATAAGAAAACTCCGGGAAAGCGGACTACAGTTTGTGGCTGAAGAAAAAGTGGTAACGCTGGCCAGCGAGAAACTGGCGGGCCAAAGCTTCATCATCTCGGGCGTGTTTGAAAAATACTCGCGCGATGAACTGAAGGACCTGATAGAGCAGAACGGCGGCAAGATACTGAGCAGTATTTCGGCCAAACTGAGTTATTTAGTTGCTGGCGATAATATGGGGCCTGCCAAGCTGGAGAAAGCCAACAAGCTAAATATCCCCATCATCAGCGATGAAGAATTGCTTGCAATGATAGGCTAAAACTAAAATCTCAACCTGAACATATATTTTATGAGCACAATTAAATGGGGCATTATTGGCTGCGGCAACGTTACCGAACTAAAAAGCGGCCAGGCCTACAACAAAATAGCCGATAGCAGCTTGGTGGCTGTAATGCGCCGCGATGCCGAAAAAGCCGCCGACTACGCCCATCGCCACAACGTGGGCAAATGGTACGCTGATGCCGGTGAACTTATGGACGATCCGGAGGTTAACGCGGTATCTATAGCTACGCCACCATCATCGCATTTAGATTATGTAAAGCGAGCTATTAAAAAAGGCCTCAATATATATGTAGAAAAACCGGTTACCCGCAATGCTGCAGAAGCAATGGAAATGGCCGAAGCCGTGCATGCAAGCGGCGCTAAACTTACCGTTGCACATTATCGCAGGGCGCTGCCCATGTTTTTGCATGTAAAAACGCTGATAGACCTGCAGGTGATTGGCGATATCCGTACTGTGCAGATCCGCATGTGGCAAAACCGCGAGCCCAGAGTCCCTTCCTATCCCGGTACCAACTGGCGGCTTGATCCTGAAGTATCCGGCGGCGGCTATTTTCATGACCTCGCCCCGCATCAGCTCGATCTGATGCTGTACTTCTTTGGCGAGCCGGAAGAATACAAAGGTTATAGTCAAAACCAGGCAAATACCAGCCCGGCAGATGATAATGTAAGTGGTTACATTGTATTTAAAAACAAGGTGGTTGTAAACGGCTCCTGGAGCTTTAACGTGGCTGAAAGTGAAACTGTAGATAGCTGCGAGATCATTGGTACTAAAGGCAGGATAACGTTTCCGTTCTTTGGCGCATTTGTAACCTGCAAAACAGAAGAAGGAGAGGAAACCATCAACTTTACCCATCCCATGCACATTCAGCAGCCGATGATAGAAAAGATAGTAGGTTTTTTTAAAGGCGACCTGCCAAACCCCTGCACTATTGACGAGGCCGTAGTACTGATGAAAATTATAGATGCGTTTACCATAAAATAATAATGAATACCGTTGCCTTATCATTTCCCCCGATGCCTGCCGGGGCAGATAAAAAAATAATTAAACCTTCGGCCTCTTTTAATAAAAGGGTGTATAGCGCAATAGCGGCCATATTGCTTTTTGTGTTCACTTATTTATGTATGCTGGCCGGCGCTGTTGCTATTGCGATAGTTTTTGGCGCTATAGGCCTCGCGGTTATAGGCAAGGCCGGTTTTATGTCGCTGGTGCTTGGCGTTGGTTTAATTATAGCCGGTTTAATGCTGGTGTTTTTCGTGATCAAATTCTTGTTTAAACGCACCCGCGAAGACCGGTCGGATATGATAGAGATCAGCGAAGCCGAACAACCTGAGTTGTTTGCCTTTATTAAGCAGATTACCCGGGAGGTAAAAGCGCCTGCGCCTAAACGAATTTATATTACAGCGGATGTAAACGCTGGTGTTTTTTATAATTCCAGTTTTTGGAGCATGTTTTTCCCGGTAAAAAAGAACCTTAAAATAGGATTGGGGCTGGTGAACAGTTTAAACATATCGGAATTTAAAGCTGTTATGGCGCACGAGTTTGGCCATTTTTCGCAACGCAGCATGAAGTTTGGCAGCTACGTATACAACCTCAACAAGGTGATCTATAACATGCTGTATGATAATGAAGGCTACGGTAAGATTCTCTCGGGCTGGTCAAAGATCCACTCCATTTTTACGTTGATGGCCAGTATAAACGTAAAAATCATACAGGGCATGCAGTATGTATTACGTAAGGTTTATATTGTGCTTAATAAGAATTATATGGGCCTCTCGCGCGAAATGGAGTTTCATGCAGATGCCGTTGCAGCGTACGTAAGCGGATCTAATCATTTAATTACGTCGTTAAAACGTACCGAAATTGGGCAGATGTGCTACACCCAACTGCTGGATTACTGGAATCAAAAACTGCAGGATAAAAAGCGCGCGGATAATTTTTATCCTCAGCAACTGGAAATGATACAGCTTTTTGCACAGCAGCGGCTGATGCCGATAGATAATGGCGGCCTGCCGCAAATTATAAAGGGCACGGCCATTACCGAGAACAGTGAGATAGTGATTGATGACCAATGGTCGTCGCACCCTTCTACGGAAGACCGTGAGCTGTATCTTAACCGGATAGCTCTTTTAACAGATACCCAAACCCAACCGGCCTGGGTGCTGTTTAATAATGCAGAAGCATTGCAGGTGATGCTTACCAATCATTTATATGTATCGGTGCCCGGCAGCCAGAATGCCGAGGTTGTTGATCTGGAAGGTTTTAAAAACGACTTTAGCAAACATGTGCAGTCGCGGCTTTTAGATAAGCGCTACAAGAACTATTACGATTATCGCAATATAAATGCCTTTGATGTGGATGAGGCCATTGCGACAGCTTTAGGCACTTCCGCCATTACCTTTGAGAAGTTATTTGCCGATGCTAATACCAGTTTACCGCGTATTGTTGAAAGGATGCAAAGTGATATGGGAATATTAAACGGCCTTGTTGCAGATACCGAAAGTGATATTAAAACCTTTGATTATAAGGGAACCAAGTATCAAAAAAGTGATATTGCTGAAGTGCAAAACCTCATTACCGCCGAAAGAGAGGCTGCTGTAAACCGTATACAGCAACTGGATAAAGAAGCATTCATATTCTTTTACAATGCGGCAGAAACCGAGGAGCAGCGAAATAGTTTAAAAGAAAAGTACCAGGAGCTGTTTAATTACCAGGCCGAATCTGAAAAGCATTACGAGCGGTATAACATCATGGCAGAATTGTTAAACTCGCTTTATACAACCATGCCCTTTAAAGAGATAAAAGAAACGGTTGATGTTATTTATGAGAACGAAAATGAACTGAAACCTATTATAGCAGAGCTTGTTGCGGATAACGGGATAAAGCAGTATATTTCGGCAGAACAAACGGAGCATATAGCAAACTATATATCGGCACAGATGGTGTACTTCCGTAATCCGGAGTATGATAATGCAGCGCTTGCAATTTTTAGCAAAGGGATAGATGCCTATATCTCCATAGTTTCAAAAAGCATTTTGCAATAAAGAAGGCTCTGCTGGATCTTCAGCTCACCTTGTTATATAAATAACATGCCGTGTAGGTACAACCATGAAAAAAGTAGTTGAGTTAGGTTTAGTATTACTTGTTGTTTGCAGCTTTAAAGCAGCGGCGCAAAGTTATGAGGTGCCCAAAGCCTACCGTTTTAATACTAATGAAGATTATGCCCGCTACGAAAATGATATCATAAAAACAGCCGACTGGATCCAACAAACCCACTGGAACGAGCAGTCTAAAAAATTGGAAGCCGCCACCCAGTTTTTTCTGAAATGGATTAAGGGCACACCTGCAGTTACTATTAAGTTAACTGAAGCGGTGATGGTACTATCAGACAGGAACCCGCAGCTGGGGTTTATTTATATGGCGCAATACTCTAAATACGCCCTGCAGCATAAAGAAAACTTCGACCCTATCCAAGCCAATATAGAGGCACTTAGGGCGCTCATTGTTAAATACAAAAACGAACCCACCCGAAGGAACGATAATGATGTAGAAGAACTGATGATGCGCGATAAAGAAGGCAAACTAACTGCCTGGCTCGCCAGCGATTTTTATAACGAATAAGCAAAGACCCGGTTAGCGGGCCTTTGTGTTTAATGTATCTAGTCTTTTTTCTTAGGTACTTTGGCGCCCTCTTTACGTGCTTCGGACAGGCCTATGGCTACAGCTTGTTTTTTGCTGGTAACTTTTTTACCGCTACCGCTTTTTAGCTTTCCTTCTTTCATCTCGTGCATGGTTTCTTCAACCTTTTCGCTTGCTTTTTCAGAATATTTTGCCATGGTTGTAATTATTAGTTTGTTAACTGTTACCTAACAAAATATTTGCCAAAATATGTAATGCCCGGCTATTGTGCAGCTTGCTCTAACGCATCAATATCAACCGAGTTGATCAGCTTTAAATGCCGGGTTATTTTTTCGGCGGTCCAGTTCCACCAGGCTATGTTTTGCAGGCGGGTGATCTGTTCATCGGTAAACCTTTTACGGATGATCTTTGCGGGGTTGCCGCCCACAATGGTATATGCTGGCACATTTTTGGTTACTACAGCTTTGGTAGCTATTACCGCACCATCGCCTATGTTAACGCCGGGCATAATGGTGGCATCGTGGCCTATCCAAACATCGTTGCCAATAACCGTGTCGCCTTTATAAGGAAACTTGCCGGCAGGGTTTTCCTCATTCACAATCCCCTCCCAGCCATTACGGAAGATGGCAAAAGGGAAAGTGGAAATAGGCGCGGTTTGATGGTTAGCACCGTTCATAATAAATTTTACACCCGATGCAATGGCGCAAAAGTTTCCGATGATGAGTTTATCGCCCACAAAATCGAAGTGATACAATACGTTCTTTTCAAAATTGCCGGGGTCGGTAAAATCGTCGTAATAGGTATAATCACCCACTATAATATTGGGGCGGGTAATAAGGTTTTTTAAGAATACGAGGTTTTTATAAGGCTCCATAGGATAGGGCGCAGCAGAATCTGGTCCGTTAAGCATATAAATAGAATTAAAGGTGTGTAAACAGAATAAAAGTCACCAGGCCTGTGGCTTTACAGGTATAAAGAGTTGAAAGAATGTAGCTTACAGGCCGCTTATACTATCACCGGGGTAAATTTAGATTATTGGGGTTGATGCAAAAATATTAAAAATTGTTACAACTATAAATGCATTTGCGGGTTGTGTATGGATATAGCACAAAAATTAATCATAATTGCACATTTATAACTAAGTTGAGCATGCAAAATATTTTACCCCTACATTATGCTTGTTAAAAAATTCATCGCCCCCTTTTACGAACGCCTTGCACTGGTACTTATTGGCTTTTGCATACTGGGTTACCTGGTAATAATTGCAAAAGAGATCCTCGATCCGCTCATCTTCGGTTTCCTATTCGCCGTTTTGCTATTGCCCATATCAAACTTTCTCGAACGCCGGTTACGTATGCCACGCAGCGCATCGTCGTTTGTATCCATTATACTTTTTGTGGCTTTCATTGGCGGTATTTTATACCTCGTAGGTGCGCAGATCTCTAACCTGGCCAGCGACTGGCCAATGCTTAAAAAACAGGTAGAACAATCCCTCACCGGGATACAGGAATGGGTGCAGATGGCCTTCCATATTAACGCTACCAAGCAAATGGATTATCTGCACAGCACCACGCAAAAAATAGTAGCATCGGGCGGTGCTGTATTGGGTACCACGTTTGGCGCGGTATCATCCTTACTGCTGTTCTATGTATTCATCCTCATTTTTACCTTTTTTATCCTATTCTATCGCAGGCTTTTATTGCGCTTTGTAGTGTCGGTTTTTAATGATGAGAACTCGCACGTGGTGATGGATATTGTGGAGAATGTGCAAAAGATCCTGCGCCAGTACATCTTCGGTTTATTGCTGGAGATGGTTATCGTATCAGCCGTATCTATCACCGCTTTCTGGATCATTGGGATAAAATATGCCGCCCTGCTTGGGCTTATTGTAGGTTTGTTTAATATTATACCTTACCTGGGTATTTTTACCGCCTTACTGCTCAGCGTACTGATAACCTTTGCTACCGGCACCATAAGCGATACCATTACCGTAGCACTGAGCGTTGTAGGCATCCACGCGGTAGATGCCAATTTTTTACTGCCCGCTGTTGTAGGCTCAAAAGTGCGGCTGAATGCCTTGATCACCTTTATCGGTATCATCCTTGGCGAGATGCTTTGGGGGCTTTCGGGCATGTTCTTATCTATCCCTATCATCGCCATATTTAAAATTATTTTCGACAGGATAGACAGCCTGAAGCCATGGGGATACCTTTTCGGCGGCGATTACGAGTATAAAGATTCTGCAGAAAAGAAAATGAAAACGGAGTAGCCAGGCTTTATTTGATTAGCCGGTAAATAGTAATATACAGCGTTGCCGCATAAGCTATCAATACTACGGTGTTAACAACCAGCAGCCAGTTCAGGTCGGCCTTGCGATATTTTTGGATAGAGCAGATCACCAGCAGCGCTATAAAACCCAGTATCAGCAGGATAGGGAAGGCCAGCGTATATGCATGTTTGGGCATCAGGTAAAGATGCTTCAGCTTTTCGGTATCGCCCTGCAAAAAAGGTACAAGTGCTATCAGTAACAGGAAGAAAAAAAGGCGTACCACCACTTTGGCGGCTATCTGGCTGGCTTTCATACAAGGGCAAAGTAAAAGTTTTTAAAGGAATTTGCCGCGGAAATAATGGTATTTTTGGCGTATAGATCATCAATACTATGCCTTTTAAGATAATATTATTTGCCATTTGCCTGTTATTTCCCGTTTTTGCTTTTGCACAAAGCAAGCCCGAACCTGCATTCCGCATAGTGCCTTTAGGCGTTTTGGGCGGAATAGATGAGAGCAATCTGTCGGCATATATGGTAGCGCCAATTAATACCAATAATTATTTGTGTATGGATGCCGGCACCATTCATAACGGTATTGAAAAAGCCGTGGCCAATAAAACTTTCTACGTATCTGCCGAAAAGATCCTGAAGAAGTACATCAAAGGCTACTTTATTTCGCACGCGCATTTAGATCATATCAGTGGATTAATCATTAACTCACCTGAAGACAGCACCAAAAGCATCTACGGCCTGGCAAGCACACTTGAAACCATAAAAACCCATTACTTTACCTGGGACAGCTGGGCCAATTTTGCTGATGATGGCGATAAGCCACAGCTAAAAAAATATAACTACAATCCGCTGCAACCCGGTACCGAAACGGTTATAGACAGCACCGGCATTAAGGTACAGGCTTTCCCGTTGAGCCATTCTAATTTAACCAGTACGGCGTTTTTGGTGCACAGCAATGATAGTTACCTGCTATACCTGGGTGATACCGGCGCAGATGAAATAGAAAAGAGCCAAAACCTGCAAAAACTGTGGGAAGCTATAGCGCCAATGGTAAAAGCCAAAACGCTGCGGGCTATTATGATAGAAGTAAGCTTCCCGAATGAGCAGCCGGACAAAAGCCTATTTGGCCATCTTACACCCAAACTGCTCATGAAGGAGATGGACTCACTGGCCAAAGCATCGGGCGTTTCATTACAAGGTTTAAATGTGGTTGTTACGCATCTTAAGCCACCTGCGGCAAGCATGGTTAAGATTAAAGAGCAGCTAAAAGCAGCCAATAAGCTGAAGCTGAATTTAGTTTACCCACAGCAGGGCAAGCCGCTGGAGTTTTAAGGCGTTTACTTATCATCCAACAGGTCAATACAGTTTTTAGAGAGCGCTGCAAGGCGGGTGTTGAGCGTTGAGGCGCCTTTGGTATCGTTTATATTTTTATAATATTTTCTGATGAGCGCAAGGGTATCATCATCAGGGTCGCAGGCTTGGGCTTTTTCTAAATTAAGGATGGCTTTTTTGGCTGCTGCTGTGTAGGTATCTCCAAATAATTTAGATTTCTCTAACTCGTCGGCTTTGTTAGCGTAGATATAGCCCAACGCACGGCGTACCACGTAATAATTGGGCACGGCAGCGGCAACCTTCTCGTAATATTCCAATGCTTTTATCGATTGGCTATCATCCTCATATAACTTCCCTAAAGAATAAAAAAAGCTGATGCGGGTTTTATCTTTTAGCTTGGCGGTATCAGGCAAAATCTTTTGCGCCAGTTCCATTGCGTTGTCTGTACGGGTTTCTAACCGGGCAAGGTTAAAGTCGAGGTATTCGTTATAAACATCTTCCGCGGTTTGTGCTTTAGCTGTAGCAAGTGCAAACAGGCAGAAAAATAAAAGCAGCGTTTTCTTTAACATATTACTAAAATAAACGAATATGAGATTTTAAAATTGCTTTGTGCCATTTTTGATAAGCTACTTTCATGCAATTTCCACATGGGCGATAATTCTGGTTTATGGCATCCTGCTCATCTGAAAAGAATACCCGGTTCTCCACCTTCATACGTTTGCCCGATGCGCAATTCAGCGTACCATATATTTTGAGTTTGCGGTTACCGCCGAAAGTGACAGTACCGCTATTTATCAACTGCTTTAAACTCCGAAGCCTGCCAAAAGCGGTATCGCCCAGATTTGAATGCTTTATCATGCGGCATCATGGAAGATGATACCCAGTGTGTGTCGCTCGCCGCCGGTTATTTCGCTTACGCCGTGCCGCATATTTACCCTATGGTAACCCTTTGTACCCTTCACTGGCCTAAAGTTGGTAGTGAACAGCAGCATATCTCCTTTCTCCGGGTTCAGCACTACGGCTTTAGATTGCATTCGGGGGCGTTGTTCTATCAATACAAATTCGCCGCCGGTAAAATCCTTGCCCGGTTGGTTAAGGCAAACCACCAGCTGCATTGGGAAAAAGATCTCGCCGTACAAATCCTGATGCAGGGCATTGTAACCGCCCTCGCCGTATTTTAATATCAATGGCGTTGGTCGGTTTTGGTTATGCTGATGGCAAAGTGTAGTCAGTTCGTTTAACGTACCGGGGAACTGCTTATCCAGGCTTAAAACCTCCATCCATTTGTTGGCAACGGGGGCAATGTTGGGGTAAACCATCTCTCTCAATTGCTGCACCGGTGCGGGTAATGGATAATTATAATATTTATACTGGCCCATGCCGTAACCGTGGTTTTCCATCTGGATGGTTTTACGGTAAAGCGCATCTTCGGGATATTGACTGATCAATTCGTCGCATACCTTTGCCGGCAGTACTTTGGGGATAATGGCGTAGCCCTTAGCGTGCATACTTTCAGCGACGACGGCCCAATCTGTTTGCTGTATCGTTTGTTGCAAGTCCATATTTTATACAGTATTTAAATGGTTGATTTTTGCTGCCTCCCAGCCAATAATAGCCGTTTTGCGGTTGCTCCCCCAATGGTATTGCCCAAATTCGCCGGTAGATTTAATCACCCTGTGGCAGGGAATCAAAAACGCAACCGGATTGGCGCCAATGGCACTGCCTACTGCCCGGCTTGCGGTTGGCAAATCCACTGTTTTGGCAACCGTTGCATAAGTGTTAAGCCCACCCATCGGAATCTTCAGCAACGCTTCCCAAACCTTCAACTGGAAACTGGTTCCCTTTAAGTGCAGCTTAATGGATGCCAATTGCGACCAATCCTTAGTGAAAATATACAAGGCGTTCTGCTGCGCCAGATCTACCACCTGGTAATAACTTGCGTTGGGGAAATGGGCGTACAACTGATTAAAGGCATCATCCTTATCATCGGCAAAAGCAATATAACAAATTCCTTTTGGGGTAGATGCTACAATGATGTTCCCAAAAGGCGTTTCGGCATAGCTGAAATTAATGCTGAGTGCCTTGCCGCCGTTCTTGTATTCGGCAGGCGTCATCCCTTCTATATTGATAAAAAGATCGTGCAGGCGGCCGGTGCCCGAGAGGCCGGTTTCAAAAGCGGCATCAAACAGCGTTGCCTGCTGCTCTTTCAGAATGCTCTTGGCGTAATCCAGACTAAGGTATTGCAGGAATTTCTTCGGACTTATACCCGCCCAATCGGTAAACATCCGCTGAAAATGGTATGGGCTCAGGTTTACCTTTTCGGCCACCTCATCCAGCCCGGGCTGGTTTTTAAAGTTAAGTTTGATATAATTTATCGCCTCGGCAATGCGGTCAAAATTGATGTTGTTTTGTGTTTCCATGATCTAAATATTATAACACAAATGTAGGTTAGCAGCCAAGCCCAAAGAACCCGAAAGTTGCGGAGTTGAGCCTGGATGAAGCGAATTTCTCCACCGCGTCGTTGCGATGGATTGGCTTTATTCCCACCACGTCAGTGACGCGGTGGAGATTCACTGCAATTCTTCTTATCTCTTGACTCTAACCTCTTGGTTCTATCTCTAAACCTACTTCATTTCATTCAACACCCTGAACATCTTTTCCCTTATACCGCTGCCTGTGCCGTTGTAGTTGTTTACCATGATAGAGAAACAAAGCTCGCGGCCGTTGTTGGTTTGGAAACCGGCATAGGCCTGCACGCTATTGATACTGCCGCTTTTCATCTTCATGTCATTATAAACGGGCAGGCTCTCATAAAAATCACCGAACCATTTTTCTTTTTTGGCCGATTGCAGGATGTGTGCCATGGTTGAGGTGGTGATCCTGTCCTCAGGCGAAAGCCCGCTACCATCGAAGATGTTCATCGATCGCTTATCTATTCCCTTTGTTTCCCAAAAATCCTGCATGGCATCTACGCCGTCGCTTGCCGAAGGGCCTTTGCCTAATTTAATGGATAAGGTAGCCAGCAATTGCTCGGCATACAGGTTAACGCTTTTTTGGTTGAGCCAGTAAACTATCTTGCTCAGCTCGGGCGACTGGATAACCGCCAGGCTTTTTGCGGCCTGAGGCACCACAAGGCTTTTATCTTTTAATGTTGTGGATGAGGCTGGTTCACCGCTTACCGCAATACCAATGCGCTTGAGCGTATCGCCGAGGCGCAGGGCAGCATCATAAGCCGGATCCGGAACAGCGGCGGATACCTGTTTTTTAGTTTGATCAATAGCGTAGGTACCGCGCAGGTACATTACCTTACTGCCGAACGCAGGCAGGTAGGGATAAGCCTGATCGCCGGTTTTGGCGGCGCCAACGGTTAGTTCACTTTTGTATTGAATGTAATTGGTTTCGGGCACGGTACCGGCAATAGTTATAGGATCGCCAACCGCGCCGATTTTCAACTTAATATCAAACTGGTTTTCGCGCCAGCAAAGGCCGGCAATGCCTGCGCCGTAATAAGTACCCAGGTCCTGCCAGATCCAACCATCGGGGATCGACTGTCGATTAAACGCGCCATCATCCCCAATAATTTTTCCGTTAACTTTTTTTATGCCAGCTTTTTTAATGGCCGTAACCAGGGTGTTCAGCACGTAGCCTTCTTTGGTAACGGCGTAGCGCCAGCTTCCCAGCGTAGGGTCGCCGCCACCCTTGATGACGATATCGCCATTGAGGGTGCCATCAGCGGTTATCGTGCCGGTATAGCCCAATTGCGTTTCAAACTTAAAATCTTTACCTAAAACATTAAATGCGGTAATACTGGTAACCGTTTTCAGCGTAGAACCGGGTGCCAGGCCCATATCCGGGTTGGCGGCAAAAACCTGTTCGCCGGTTTTGGCATCCAGCACGGTTAGTGATAGCGATGCGTATTTGCATTGGCTATCTTGCTGCAGTTTGGTAAATGCGCTTTGCAGTTTTTGCTGCAGGGTTTGTGCCTGTAACTGCCCTGCTGCAAGCAGCAGGAAAAATATCGATGTTGTTCTTATTTTATTAACAGTATTCAAATTGATCGTTTCTTTTAAACCGCCGGATCATGATCCGGCTTAATGTTACGTTGTGATATAAAATAGATTGGGATGCCTATTAATACGATACCCAAGCCCGGCCAGGTAAAGTTAGGTTTGTAAATAATCAGCAGGATACAAAACGCTGCCCCCATTAAAATGTATAATGCCGGTAATACCGGGTAGCCAAATGCCTTGTAAGGCCTTTCTACATCGGGGCGTTTTGAGCGGAGTATAAAAATACCCAATATGGTAAGCATGTAAAACAGCACAACCACAAAGGAGATCATATCCAGCAGATCACCGTAACGGCCGCTTAAGCATAATACCGATGCTACAACCGCCTGGATCCATAAACCAAATTCTGGTACGCCGGATTCGTTCAAAGTTCCGGTACGTTTAAAGAAAACACCATCTTTAGCCATGGTGTAATAAACCCTTGCTCCTGCTAATATTAATCCGTTGTTACAGCCAAAGGTGGAGATCATGATCATTACGGCAATTACATAAGTGCCTATATTGCCAAATATAACATGTGATGCCGCCACAGCAACCCGGTCTTTATCGGCGGTGGCTATCTCATTTAAAGATATTACGCCGGTATATACTACGTTAGCCAGTACATAAATAAGGGTTACGATCATGGTTCCAAACATCATGCTCAAGGCCACGTCGCGTTTGGGGTTCTTCATTTCACCCGCAACAAAGGTTACGCTGTTCCAGGCATCACTGCTAAAGATAGTACCCACCATAGCCGCGGCAATAGCGCCTAATGCGGTTACTGTGGTAAGGCTGGTGGTACTGCCGTCTTTATTCAGACCATGCAGATCCCATGCGTTTGTCCAGTTAGCGGTCCAGATATCGCTTCTAAATGCTAAAAAGCCGAATCCAATTAAGCCAAAAAGACTGATGAGTTTGGTAAGTGTAAATGTTGTTTGGATAAGTTTGCCGCCTTTAACACCTTTGGTATTTACATAGGTAAGGGCAAAGATCAATACGATAGAAACTACCTGCGCGGCGCTAATCTTTAAAAAACCCGCGGTGAACAGAATATTATCTTCACTTACCGCCGGAATGAGGTAGGCGGTGAATTTAGAAAATGCTACTCCCACGGCGGCTATAGTCCCGGTTTGTATCACGGCGAAAAAGCTCCATCCGTATAAAAAGGCAACCAGTTTATTGTAAGACTCCTTAAGGTAAACGTATTGCCCGCCAGCTTTGGGGAACATGGCGCTTAGTTCGCCGTAGCTTAAAGCTGCGGTAAGCGTCATAAAACCGGTAATTACCCAAACGGCTATAAGCCAGCCTGCAGAGCCAACGTTGCGGGTAATATCCGCGCTTACAATAAAAATACCCGAGCCTATCATAGAGCCTGCAACCAGCATTGTGCCGTCTAACAGGCTCAGTTCGTGCTTCAATTTAGGTTGTGAAGGATCTGATGCCATTTAATAGTTTAGTTTTAGTTCTCTAAGCTATTCAAAAACTTTAAATTTTGACATTCTATTGTAAAGAAATTAATTTTACTATTTTGCACCAACCAATTATTATTACGCCCCTTGCGCGTAAATTTTCTTTACTGAATTTATAAACTTAATTATTCGCTATGGATCTTTTGAACAATTACTTAATTTATCTGATCCCGGTATTTGGCCTTGTGGGGATACTTGTTATGGCAGTAAAATCTGCCTGGGTTACCAAACAGGAAACCGGTGATGCATCCATGAACCAGCTTGCGGGCTACATTGCAGATGGGGCAATGGCGTTTTTACGCGCAGAGTGGAAGATCCTGGGCTATTTTGTGGTAGTAGCGGGTTTGCTATTAGCCTGGAGCGGTACCACTGTAGAAACTTCGAGTCCGGTTATTGCCATATCGTTTCTGATAGGCGCATTTTTATCAGCATTTGCCGGTTACCTGGGTATGCGTATTGCAACCAAATCAAACATCCGTACTACACAGGCTGCCAAAACCAGTTTGGCGCAGGCGCTTAAGGTATCGTTTACGGGCGGTACTGTGATGGGCCTTGGTGTTGCAGGTTTGGCCATTATCGGGCTGGGCTCTTTATTTATTGTTTTTTACACCATGTACGTCACCAGTAAAGGCGAAAGCGTTAACGGCGAAGCCATGGCGAAAGCGCTGGATGTTTTAGCCGGATTTTCTTTAGGTGCCGAATCCATCGCGCTGTTTGCACGTGTTGGTGGCGGCATATATACCAAGGCGGCCGACGTAGGTGCCGACTTGGTTGGTAAGGTAGAAGCAGGAATCCCCGAGGATGATGTGCGTAACCCGGCCACCATTGCTGATAACGTAGGTGATAATGTGGGTGATGTTGCCGGCATGGGTGCCGATCTGTTCGGTTCGTACGTGGCAACTATGCTGGCTACCATGGTATTAGGCCGCGAGATTGTTTCCGCAGATAAATTCGGTGGGATAGCCCCGGTACTGTTACCAATGGTAATAGCCGGTTTAGGGCTGATCTTTTCGATAGTGGGTGCATCATTAGTGAAAATTAAAAACGAAACAGACAGCGTTCAAAAAGCGCTTAACATAGGTAACTGGGCATCTATTATATTAACGGCAATTGCTACTTACTTTTTAGTGCAATGGATGTTACCTGATGGTAATTTTCACATGCTAAGGGATGAAGACGCAAATCAAGCTGTAAAGGCAGGTTCACTTGTGTTCACTAAGAACGGCGTATTCGGTTCTATACTGGTTGGTTTAGTAGTAGGTACGCTGATGTCTATCATCACCGAGTATTACACCGCCATGGGCAAGCGCCCGGTAATGAGCATCATCAGGCAATCAGCCACCGGGCATGCTACCAATATTATTGGCGGTTTGGCTGTAGGTATGGAGTCTACCGTGCTGCCTATTTTGGTACTGGCTGCCGGTATTTATGGTTCATATTATTTTGCAGGTTTATATGGTGTGGCTATTGCCGCTGCCGGTATGATGGCCACCACTGCTATGCAGCTGGCTATTGACGCGTTCGGTCCGATTGCGGATAACGCAGGCGGCATTGCCGAAATGAGCCGCTTGCCCGAAGAGGTACGCCACCGCACCGATAACCTGGACGCTGTCGGTAACACCACAGCTGCTACCGGCAAAGGTTTCGCTATTGCATCTGCGGCTTTAACATCGCTGGCGCTGTTTGCGGCGTTTGTAGGTGTGGCAGGTATTGAGCATATTGATATTTACAAAGCCAACGTTTTGGCGGGCTTATTTGTTGGCGGGATGATCCCGTTCATCTTCTCGGCATTGTGCATCTCGGCGGTAGGCCGCGCGGCCATGGCCATGGTAGAAGAAGTAAGGCGCCAGTTCCGCGAGATCCCGGGGATTATGGAATATAAGGCACGCCCTGAATATGAAAAATGCGTCGAGATCTCTACCAAGGCATCCATCCGCGAGATGGTTGCACCGGGTATGATCGCGCTGATAACACCTATCATCATAGGCTTTGCTTTCGGTCCGGAAGTGTTGGGCGGTTTGCTGGCCGGTGTTACGGTATCCGGTGTGCTGATGGGGATTTTCCAGAGTAATGCCGGCGGCGCGTGGGATAATGCCAAAAAATCATTCGAGAAAGGCTGCGAGATAAACGGCGAGATCTATTACAAAAAATCTGAACCGCATAAAGCATCGGTAACGGGTGATACCGTAGGCGATCCGTTTAAGGATACCTCCGGCCCGTCGATGAATATTCTGATCAAGCTGATGTCAATAGTTTCCCTGGTTATCGCACCGCATTTGAATGAAGCGGTAGCTACCAGTAAACACATTCAGAAAGAGATTAAAGTACAATCTATGAATGTGCATACCATTCATGTAGATAAGAAAATATAAGTGTTTTGGGAGTGTTAGAAGAGAGGCCGCCTGCTAAGGGCGGCTTTTTTTTATGAAGAGATTTTTAAGAATATTGCTACTTTAGACTGATGAACCGGAGGCCTCTATTAAAAGCAATTCTCTACATCCTTTGCCTTTACGATATCTACCTATACCTGCCAGACCTACTCGGCCTGTTTAAGATAGATTTCTACCCGCCGGATCCAGATATACTCACTTACTTTGATGCGGCCATGTTGTTAATAGGCGGATTAACCACAGGCATTATGCTGATTAAACTTGGCGGCAGGTTTAACAGGTATTTGGGTATATTTATGATAGTTTTAAATGTGGTGTTTACACCCTTATTCTTATATAGAGCTTTACCATAAATTTGAAAAAAATACTGTTGCCGCTATCTGTTGCTTTAATAGGATTATTCGCTTGTACGGGTAATTCAGTTAAAAATGCAGATACAACAATAACGATAGCTGATACCCCCAAACGCTTAGTTGCAATAAAGCAACCTGATGATGTTTTGACCGGCAATTTTAATGAGTTTTTGCAACGATTTAACATTGACTCAGTTTTTCAAAAAAAGCATATTGCATTTCCATTGAAAGTGATAGCTGTATATGAAGAGGGTGATACTATTAAATATGTACCACAACATAAATGGACTCATGTTAACTTAATGGCGAGTAAAAACAATATTATTAAAACCATTAAAATTAGTAAAACGGAGGTAAATGTTGTGCTAATAGTGGAAGATACCGGTGTACACGTAAATCACTATTTTATTTATAAAAAGAGTGATTGGCAGTTAGCTTATGTGAAAGACGAATCGGATTAATAGTTTTCGCTTTAGTGTCCTCACAGAAGCATTTCACGCGAATCGCGTTAGGGAAAGTAAGGTTTAGCCACTTTGTATTGCTATGTGCAGCAGGAGGGGGCCGCAGCGTAGCCTGTATGGTTTGAGCCGGACGCAACTCCGTTTCAAAACCAAAATTGTTAGAAGCAGCAGGAAATAGAAAAGATAATTAGCTTATGAATACCAGTAGTATTTTAAATTTGTTATCAATCCGCAAGTAATAATAACATTTTCTTAATTCTTGCCGCTTTATTTCGGATGCTTTTTTACCGCTAAAATTGCATTTTATTCAATGTTTAATTCTGTTTATAACAACTTTGCTGTAGTTACATTCTGCTCTTTATCTTTTCAATAAATTTAAGTACGTTTGGCTACGTGATTTTTACTATTACTGATCTTATAAAAATTAAAAATGAAGTTATTTGTAAAGAAACCGATAGCGCAGTTAATGGCGGCATCGGCGGAATCTGAAAAAACATTAAAACGAACGTTAGGAGCAGGTTCGCTTATTGCGCTGGGTATCGGTGCCATTATTGGCGCGGGTATTTTTGTGCGTACAGCAGCAGCAGCTGGTGAGCACGCCGGCCCGGCAGTAACTATATCGTTCCTTATTGCAGCTGCAGGTTGCGCGCTGGCAGGTTTGTGCTACGCGGAGTTTGCCAGTATGATCCCTATTGCGGGTTCGGCTTATACCTATTCTTACGCCACCATGGGCGAATTCATCGCCTGGATTATCGGATGGGATCTGGTGCTGGAGTACGCTCTTGGTGCGGCGACGGTATCCATAGGGTGGTCGCAATATTTTAATGAATTTCTGCATACGTTCTTTAATGTGCATATACCGTATGCGTGGTCGCACTCTCCAATGGAGATGTCTAACACCACCACAGGTATGTACGCAGCAGAATTGGGCCAGCATGGTTATGTAAACCTGCCTGCCATCTTTATTTTGCTGATGCTTACGTTGCTGCTTATCCGCGGTACTGCAGAATCTGCAGTAGTGAACAACATTATTGTGGTAGTTAAAGTGGCTATTGTGTTATTAATTATTGGCCTCGGCTGGAAATTTATTAACCCTGCCTTACACACCCCTTACATGATCCCTGAAGATGCAGGTACTATTAAAGTAAGCGCAGGTGTAGTAGATTATGCCGATACCTTTAACCACGGCTGGCTGGGCGTACTGCGCGGCGCAAGTGTGGTTTTCTTCGCATTCATTGGTTTTGATGCCGTATCCACTGCAGCACAGGAAGCTAAAAACCCGCAGAGGGATATGCCTAAAGGTATCCTCATCTCTTTGGTTATCTGTACAGGTTTATACATCTTGTTTTCGCACGTATTAACCGGTTTGGTTTCTTACAAAGAGTTCCTTATCCAGGGTAAAGAAGCTTCTGTTAGCTACGCTATTAAAGCGGCAATGCCTGGTTACGGTTGGTTAGCATCATTGGTTACAGTATCTATTTTAGCTGGTTTCTCTTCAGTTATCCTGGTGATGCTGATGGGCCAAACCCGTGTGTTCTACACCATGAGCACCGATGGCTTGATCCCTAAAGTATTCTCTCAGTTACATCCAAAACACCGTACCCCATACAAATCTCAATGGTTGTTCTTCGTGTTCGTATCGTTGTTTGCAGGTTTTATTCCTGATAAATATGTAGGTGATATGGTGAGCATCGGTACACTGTTCGCATTCGTGCTGGTATGTTTAGGTATCTTTATCCTGCGTAGAACAGATCCTGCACTTGTTCGTCCGTTTAAAACACCTGCTTATATGATCGTGTGCCCGCTGGGTGCCCTTATTTGCTTGTGTATGATAGCAAGCGAAGGCTGGGAAAACTGGGCAAGGCTTATCGGCTGGTTGCTGATTGGTTTTGTGATCTACTTTGGTTACAGCATTAAACGTTCACACGTTCGCCGTGGTGTTGTTGAGCCTGCTGACGGCCCTATCAACCCTAAATATGTTGAATAAACTAAACTGAATTTATATTGAACAAAAAAGGTTTTGCGAAAGCAGAACCTTTTTTGTTTTCATCCCTTTTGTATGGGATGAAAGTGAATAAAACCCTATGGGTGCTTGTATTTATATCGGTGATCAACTCCATGGGGTTTGGCATTATTATCCCGCTGTTATACTCCTACGGCAAAAAGTTTGGGGTAACCGAGCAAACCATTGGCCTGCTTACCGCAGCATTTTCTATAGCGCAGTTTTTTGCCACGCCTGTATTAGGTTCGCTTTCTGATAAATTTGGCCGTAAGCCTATACTGGCCATTAGCCTGATGGGTACCTGTGCATCCTTTATTTTGTTTGGATTGGCTAACAGCATCGTACTGCTTTTCGCTGCGCGGATACTGGACGGAATCACCGGGGGCAATATCTCGGTAGCGCAGGCCATGGTATCGGATATGTCGTCGCCAAAAGAGCGGGCCAAAAACTTTGGGATACTGGGTTCGGCATTTGGGTTTGGTTTTGTAATAGGGCCGGCTGTGGGGGGCCTGCTTAGTAAATTTGGCGAGAAGGTGCCGTTCTTTTTTGCGGCAGGCATAGCGGTAATTGGCGTATTGCTCACCATTTTCCTATTAGAGGAAACTAACAAAAATAAAGGTGACCGCGCGAAAAAGAGCAACTTTAATTTTATATCACTCATAACCGTGCTAAAGAAACCTGTTATCGGCACTGCGGTATTTATTGGCTTTTTGCTGACGATGGCGCAGTTCACCATGATCATCGGTTTCCAAACCTTTACGGTGGATGTACTGAAATTGCAGCCGCATGAAATTGGTTTGTTTTATGCAGGTTTCGGTGTTACCGGTATTTTAATGCAGCTGGCTGTACCGTTAATAAAAAAGCTGATCTCCTCGCAGGCACTCATCCTCTTACTATCTACAATATGCTGTTTGGGGATGATGATTTTAGCCGGCTTTGCTACAGGCATGGCGCTGTTTGCTGTAAGCATTGGCATCTACGGCTTGTTTAACGGACTGCGTAACCCCATGCTTAACGCTATTATTGCTGATCATAATAACGACTCTGAAAAGGGCGAGGTAATGGGGATTAACCAGTCGTACGCCTCCATTGGGCAAACACTTGGGCCGGTAACGGCAGGGCTGGTTACCGTAATATCTGTACATAGTATTTTCTTTTTATCATCTTTATATATTTTAATTGCATTTTTGTTCAGTATTCGCTTAAAGTCAAGAGAATAAAAAGCTGAAACCCTATGCCACACTTTATTTTTAAGGAAATCCTGTCGGTAACGATGATTCTTTTCGCCATTATTGATATACTGGGCGCTATCCCTGTAATTATTCAATTGCGCCAGCGCGCGGGCCATATCGAATCGGAAAAGGCGAGTGTGGCCGTTTTGGTGCTCATGGTGGCGTTTTTATTTGTAGGGGATGAACTGCTTTCTATTATCGGGTTGGATATCTCTTCCTTTGCTATAGCGGGTTCTATCGTTATCTTTATTATCGCGCTGGAAATGGTTTTAGGGGTAGACTTTTTTAAAGAAGAAGCCCCGGAAGCCGTATCCATCGTTCCTCTTGCATTTCCATTAATAGCAGGCGCCGGTACCATGACTACCTTGCTTTCCCTTAAATCGCAATATCAAACTCAAAATATTATCGTTGGCATCGTCCTCAATACCATGTTTGTATATATGGTGCTTAAAAACGTGCAATGGCTGGAAAAACTCTTCGGTAAAACCGGTCTGCATATTTTACGCAAGGCCTTTGGGGTGATTCTCTTAGCTATCGCCATTAAATTGTTCAGGAGTAATAGTGGATTATAAAAGTGGTGACCCCCCAACCCCTGAAGGGGACGTTTTTTAAAAAACGTACTTAAGATTTGAAATTCTGCTCCCCCTTCAGGGGGCTGGGGGCTCTACTCGGCCCTCAAACTCTTCACCGGATTGGCCAATGCAGCTTTAATTGTTTGGATGCTGATAAGTATGGCTGTTACGAACAAAAGAGCGCCGACGGCTATTGCAAATGGCACGGGCGTTAGGCTGATCTTATAAGCATAATCATTTAGCCAGTGCCGCATAAATAAGTAGGCGAGGGGGCAGGCAACCAACCCGGCAATTACTACGGTACCCAGGAAATCTTTCAGAAACAGCATGATCACGTGGTTTACCGATGAGCCCAGTACCTTGCGGATGCCTATCTCCTTAGTCCGTTTCTGGATGCTTAATGATACCAGCCCCAGTACGCCAAGCAACACAATGATAATAGCCAGCGCGGTTGCCAGGTAGGCGGCTTTCTTCAGCTGGATCTCTGTTTTGTACATCTTAGCCAGCGCTTCATCCATAAAGCCGTATTCGAATGGTGCGCCGGGCAGTACTTCTTCCCATTTATTTTGCAGTGCGGTAAGGCTGCTTTGTAAATTATCGGGTTTTAATTTGATAGAAAAATACCGGTAAAACGGCGACCAGTTTACATTAATGAAAGTCATCGGCATAATTTTGCCCTGCATCGACCCGAACTGAAAATCGCCTACCACGCCGGAGATAGTTAGCATAGGCATTCCTATTGCTTTAAACTGTTTCCCGATGGCTTCATTGGCATTGGTATAGCCAAGCGCTTTCATGTGCATCTCGTTAATCACCACAAGCGCCGAATCCCCGGGCGCATATTGCGACCTGAAAAACTCGCCGGCCTTAAGCGGGATGCCATACGTTTCGGCATATTGGTTATCCACGGTAAGTATTTGTGATGGAAAGCTTTGGGTAGAATCTGCCGATGTTTTAAACGCCTGCAGGTTGCCGCTGTTATTACCATCGGGTATGGCCCATGATAACGATATGGATCTTACCTGTGGCAATTGCGCCAGCCGGTATCTTTTATCTTCCATTTTTTGAACGCCGGGTTTGCTCCAATCGCGCGGCAACTGCGCGTAAACCACGTAATCTTTATCATAACCCAGGCTCTTGCTAAAGAAGAGATTAATCTGCTTAGAGATAACAATAGCACTTATAAGCACCACCGCAGCCGTACCAAACTGAAAGGCGATAAGCGCCTTGCGGAAGATCACATTATCTTTCACCTGGCTTAGTTTTCCCTTCAGGGAATCTACCGATTTAAGAGAAGATAACACCAGCGCCGGGTAAATCCCCGCCAGTAAGCCAATCACCAAAGCCAAAGCAAATGGCAGCAGGTAATAATATAGCGGGAAAAAGAATAAGCTGCCAATTTCGGTAGCCAGCAGATCGGTAAAGTATGGCCTTGCCAGGGCGTATATGCCAAGCGCGACAACGGTTGCCAGTAGCACCATTAAAACAGATTCGGTAAGGAACTGCCAGATCAACTGCTTACGTAAACCACCCAGCACCTTGCGGATGCCCATTTCCTTCATTCGTTGCGATGCGCGGCTGATGCAGATATTTACAAAGTTGATCACAGCCATCAGCAGGATAAACAAAGCGATGAAAGAGAGTGTGTACAGCATTTTTTTAACCGCACCATCCACGTAGTACGATTTTAGGGGCACCAGGTAAGGCGTTAAATTATCAGCTATCTGCGGCGGTGCATTTTGTTTAATCAGCCTGCGCATGGGGCCGTCTAATGCTTCGGGTTTTACGCCTGGTTTTAGTTCCAGTAAACCAACTATTACCGTGTTATTCCAGCCGTCCAGGCTTCTGCCTAAAAACTTAGCGGCTTCTGCCGGTAAAAAGAAGGTACTGTTGCTCTGATCGCTAATATTGGTCACCGAGTTTTTCGGGAGCTTTTGCAGCACACCTGTGATCATAAAATCGTGCTTTTGGCCGGTAAAACTTTCGATATTTAAAGTTTCACCCACCACATCTGTTTTGCCGAAATATTTAATAGCTTTCTCTTCCGTAATCACTACCGAGAAAGGATCATTCAGAGCAGTATTTTTATCGCCATGTTGCAGTTTAAAACCATACATGGTTAACAAGGTGCTGTCGCCTACCTGCAGGCTTTCCCTAAAGTGTTTATCACCCTTAGAAACGTTCGAGCTTACACCATCCCAACGGTAATAATTAGCTATCAGGGTGGGATATTCTTCTTTTAAAGCCTTGGGCATAGGTGCAAGGGCCGTTAAAACAAAGCCCATATTAGGGTCTTTCCACTTGCTTTGGATGATGTACTGGTTATCGGCGTTTTTTAGATCGGCGTTCACATTAACCTCGTGCCACACGTAAGCGGCTATCAACAGGGTAAATGCTATACCAACCGACAGCCCAAAAATGTTAATGAGCGAGAAAAGCTTATGTTTCCAGATATTACGCCAGGCGATGATAAAGTAATTGTGCAGCATAGGTGCGGGTTTTGATGACCTAATGTAGCGAGGTAATGGGCAACAAATGAAAAGATTAACATTTTTTAACGAATGGTGCTACTGCTTCTTTACGCCATGTCATCGTTGTTAGGTAAAAGTAATGGTAAACAAGCAGTGCCTTGTTATGTATAGGAGTGGTTTTTGTAAAGCCTGTGGATGTTCATTTCTTTTGGCACCAAAAGAAACGAACCAAAGAAAAGTGCCGGCCACGTCCCGTTCTATGAAAGTTAGTGCTACTGCAAGGTTTGTGCTATCCGAACGTTCCTGATGCCAGTTTTTTTAGCACCCGTTCCGTCCGTCTTATTGAATGCTATTGTAACTGTGCTGTGCTATCCAAAACTCCTCCTTCAGGGGGCTGGGGGCAGCTACAAGTCTTGCCACAAACATGGTATCAGCCTTATGTTCGTAACCCTTTAGCACCTGCATTTCTTCCAGTTGCAGGCCTAGCTCTTTTTTCATAAAGTTTACGGCGTCTTCATTTTCGGCTTTAAAGGCCGAGCAGGTGATGTAGATAATAGGCTTGCCAGGCTTTAAATGCTTGGCTACATTAGGGATAATGCTTTGCTGCAGGCGTTTAAAAAAATCGGCACGGTGGAAGTCAAACTGGCTGATCATCTCCGGGGTGCGGCCCCAGGTGCCGCTGCCGCTGCATGGCGCATCCAGTATAATGCCATCGAATTCGTAGTTATATAATAGCTGTTCATTGTTTTCGGTAAGGTCGAGCAACTTCTTCTGGTACTTGCGTAGTCCAGCTTGCTGAAAGCGTTCATCCAGGTTAGCCAGGATAGATTCGCGGATATCGGATACTACCAGCTTAATATCCGGTTGCAGGCTGTGTAATAATAATGATTTACCGCCCGATGCCGCGCAGGCATCCCACCAGCTGTCCCATTTCTGGGGTTTAAAATAGTTGGCAGTTTGTTGCGAGGAGTAATCCTGCACCTCAAACCAATGCTGTTTTGGAAAAATGGTTTCCAGCCGGGTGCCATTGGGTAACGAAAGGCAGTTATTGCCTTCATCCTTAAAAACAACCCCGGCCTTGTTCAGTTCAGCTTTAACCTGCGCCTCAAAACCTTTCGCTACGCGAATGAACAGATCAGGCTGTAAAAAAAATGACTTCAGGAAAGCCTCCTTATCCACCCCATCCGACAATTGCGCCGACCACGGGAAAACGTCTTCCAGCTTAAAATCAGGATACGTTGCTTTTACGAGATTGACCTTTTCATCAATACCAAAACCTATACAGGCTGCCCATTCGGGTTTAAAATGCTGTAAAAAGGAGTTGGTTTGCGTATTACACAGAAGCTCGGCAACTATCAGCCGGTCTTCCTGCTTTACGTTAAATATGGCTTTACCCAAGCGGAAGTAATTGTAAATGAGCCGGCCGGCCACGCGCCTGTCGGTAGAGCCCATTTGTTTGTTCTGCCTGTAAAAGCCGGGTAAAAATTTGCCTAATGGCGTATCGGCCGGGTATTCGCCCAAAAT
>Ga0247734_1000256_pt1 | contig 47647 bp, 35 predicted proteins | sample UWRJL103311B2_FD_180933 | JGI IMG/M metagenome (GOLD analysis project Ga0247734, IMG submission 180933) | Plant litter microbial communities from Arlington Agricultural Research Station in Wisconsin, United States - UWRJ-L103-311B-2 | ecosystem: Environmental > Terrestrial > Plant litter >...
CTGATGGAAGTGTTGGCAGGCGCCGATGAACACGATAGTACGGTCTCCCGTTTGCCTGTTCCCGGTTATGTTGAAGATTTAGCACAAACTGGAAAGAAAAAGATAGCGGTTTTGAGAGAAACGCTTGAAAGTGAAGCGCTTGATCCGGAAATCAGAACCTCTGTTTACGAGGCCATAAAAAAATTAAAAAATCAGGGACATATAGTTGAAGAGGTTTCTTTCGATCTGCTAGACTACCTGGTACCCGCTTATTATGTATTGACATCAGCAGAAGCATCTTCTAATTTGTCACGTTACGATGGTGTGCATTACGGATACCGTAACCTGCAGGCTGAAAATCTGAACAATTTATATAAAAAATCAAGGGCCGAAGGTTTTGGCGAGGAAGTAAAGAAGAGGATTATGCTCGGTACGTTTGTATTGAGTGCGGGATATTATGATGCATACTATCAGAAAGCCCAAAAAGTTAGACGTTTGATCAGAGATAAGATGGAGATACTTTTTGCTGAATATGACGTAGTGCTAAGCCCTGTTGCTCCCACTGCGGCATTCAAAATTGGTGAAAATATGCAGGATCCTTTAGTGATGTATATGGCGGATATTTATACCGTTCTGGCATCACTTACCGGCAATCCCGCAATAGCTGTCCCTCTGGGCAATAATAAGTTAGGTTTACCGTTAAGTTTACAGTTAATGGCAAAACATTTCGGTGAAGGGACAATTCTTTCGCTCGCAAATAGTTTTACCGGCAACGCTGCCTTTTAAGTTCATTTATAAAAAATATTCATTGCTGTTCAGCAAAGGACGATGCCTATGAAACTAAAAATACTTATCATCTCGTTTTGTGTACTTACACTTTTTGTGCTGAACAGTAGCGCACAGCAAATGATTAACAGGCTCGATTCTGTTTCTCCAATCAGCTTTTTGTCTACAAAATATACAGGAGATACGACTGCGGTACCTATCATCCTGGAAAATCCACTCTTCTACAATTATAACTTTACGTATAAAAAACGCCTGGACTCCATTCAACGGGAGATTCCATTGCCTTACAATGAATCTGTGCAACGGTACATTGATGTTTATGCAGGTAGAAAAGATATGATGGGTAAAATGCTGGGCTTGTCTGAGTATTATTTCCCAATATTTGAGAATGCATTGAAATCAATGAATGTACCCGTTGAGCTGAAATACCTTCCTATTATTGAATCTTCAATGAATTCACATGCGATATCCAGGGTTGGTGCTACAGGTTTATGGCAGTTTATGTTTACAACAGCAAGAGGTTACGGACTGAATATGGATAACTTTGTGGATGAACGCAAAGATCCTATACAGGCAAGTTACGCCGCTGCGAAATATTTTAAAGATGCGTATACAGAGCTGGGCGACTGGCTGCTGGCAATTGCAGCTTATAACTGTGGTACAGGAAATGTAAACCGTGCCATTGCAAAAGCGCACTCAAGGGATTTTTGGGCGATCAGGCCTTATCTTCCGCTGGAGACACGGAATTACGTACCCGCATTTATTGCAGCAATTTATGTTATGAATTGCCCGGATAAACATCAGATTGTATCACAGAAATCATTGTTTGCGATCAAAACTGATACGATACAGGTAAATCGTTTTGTTTCACTTACAGAGTTGGCACAGGCACTGGCAATGGAGGAAGCTGATCTTTGTACACTGAACCCTTCTTATAAAAAGAAAATTGTAAATGGCTCGCCGGAATTACCTAAACGGATCATTATGCCGAAGGTAAGTATTGAAAGTTATGCGAATATTTATGAAGTACTAAATACAAATACTGTTGCTGCAGATACGCAAATCATACTGGCATCTAATGACGACAGAAGGATCCGCAGAAAACATAATGCACCTTCAGAAAGAAAAACCTCGCCAACTTACCATAAAGTGGGTCAGGGACAAAACCTTTCAGCAATTGCTGATGAATACCATGTGGAAGTACAAGACCTAAAGGTATGGAACAAACTAAAGGGCAGTACCATCATGCCTGGCCAGAAGCTGATCATATCTAAAGAAAGCAGTATACAGGAAAAATCTGAATCCCATTCAGCAAAAAAATACATCTCATACAGGGAAAAGTCAGGTACACGTTCGAAGTCTTCGGGTAGAATGTAGCTATTTATTCATTTTGTTCATTGTGGCTGGCGCAATTTATTTCAGTTAAATATTTCTCATATTCGTAAGGACATCGGACAACTTCCGGTGTTTTTGTTTATGTATGGAAATTTTAATTTACAAGCCGGAATTACTCACTTATTTATTATCAACGTTGTACCGATCACGTTTTTTTCTGGTTTTTTTAGGAAACCCTAAGTCTAATTTATACAGTCAATAATTAATATTAATGCTTACCAAAAGCCCGGAAGTGGTTTCGGCTATGCGTCATGATTAATTGATAAAATCCTTTTTAGTAGCTTAGCAGGGATACAAATTGATTGAATAAATAGAAAGAATTATGTACGATTATATTGACGGCAGGTTAACTTTTAAATGTCCTGCATACGTAGTAGTTGAAGCTGGTGGTATTGGATACCACATTAATATTTCGCTGAATACTTACAGTGGATTAGGGACCAGTGAACGTTGTAAGATCTACGTGTGGTTACACGTAAAGGAAGATGCACATACACTTTATGGATTTATTGATGAAGGCGAACGCAGGTTGTTCCTTCACTTGATTTCGGTTTCGGGCATTGGGCCTAATACCGGGCGGATGATGCTTTCTTCTATTACACCAACCGAAATACAGAGTGCAATTGTAAACGCTGACCTTCCATTGATCCAGCGGATTAAGGGGATCGGTGTAAAATCTGCACAGCGCCTGGTGCTTGAACTCCAGGATAAATTAAAAAAAGAAGGTACAGGATCATTGATTGCTGCACCGTTAAATCATACAGTAAGGGAAGAAGCATTATCTGCTTTGATGATGCTTGGTTTTGCGAAACTGCCTGCCGAAAAATCAATTGACAACGCAATCAAGAGCGGAGGGGTTGATTTAACGGTTGAACAGATGATCAAGATCGCCTTAAAGAACCTATAAATGACTGCCTTTGAGAAAGACCCTTACCCTCGCTATTTTATTTATTTCCATTTGTTGCGGGCAGCGGGTTCTTTCACAGGAAAGGGGCTTAAAAAACCGTCAGGACACCACTAGAAATAGTTTTGGGTTACAGGAGAAGAGACGTTTAGGGATAAGGGACCCTTTTAATTCATTTGCACCCTTACCCGATAACATCAAAAGGGAAGTTGAATACGATGCACTGAACAAACTGTATATCATAAGGGAAAGGATTGGGGGCAGATATTTTTCTGCCCCTCAATACTTAACGATAGAACAATACCAGCGACTGGTAAATAGCGAGATAAAACGGGATAACTGGCGTTCAATTTCTAATGCTGAAGCTGAAGAAATAAGGAACACTGGAGTAATCCCCAGTTTAACGATAGAGAATAAGTCGTTTGACCGTTTATTTGGTGGAAACCAAATCAGTATACAGCCCAGGGGAGAGGCTGAACTTACCTTTGGAGGCCGCATCAACAAAAATGAAAACCCGCTGTTTAACGAACGACAGCGCAAACAAACCAATTTTGATTTCAACCAGCGCATCCAGATGGACGTCATTGGGAACATTGGAACCAAACTGAAGGTGAATATGAACTACAATACCGAGGCGCAGTTTGATTTTGAGAACCAAATCAAGCTGGACTACACGGGCGGGGATGATGATATTATCAAAAAAATTGAGGCAGGTAATGTCAGCATGCCTCTGAGTACCTCATTGATTACCGGAACCCAGGCACTCTTTGGTATCAAAACCCAGTTGCAGTTTGGAAAACTGAACGTTACCACTATTTTTTCCCAGCAGAAATCGCAGTCGCGGGAACTCAGAATCAGCAATGGGGCCCAGCAAAACGAGTTTAGCGTTGGAGCGGATAATTACGAGGCTAACAAACATTACTTTCTTGCCAGATATTTCAGGGATACCTATAACAAATCTTTATCCAATCCGCCGACAGTGCTGTCTGGAGTAAATATTACTAAAATAGAGGTGTGGATTACCAATAAAACAGGTAATACACAGGATTCAAGAGATGTACTGGGCTTTATTGATTTGGGTGAAAACCAGCCATACAATACAGCGCAAATTGTTGGCGGGGCAGGGTACTCTGGATTGCCTTCTGGTTTTACACTGCAAGGCAGCCGTCAATCTAACGACTTGCTGACGAAACTGCCTCCTGCTGCAAGGCTTACTACCTCAAATGATATTATATCATTTTTTCAGGGCAGCGGAGGTACAGACAATTTTGCTAAACTAACTTATGCGCGCAAACTGTCTGACCGGGAATACACACTCCATACACAACTTGGATATATCTCTTTAAATAATCCGCTGAACACGGATGAAGTTCTGGCTGTAGTTTTTCGCTATACATTTAACGGAGTGGAATATCAGGTAGGTGAGTTTTCTACCGATGTAAACTTTAACCCCTCTGCACCAAATGTATTATTTGCAAAGTTGCTGAAAAACGAAACCACCAAGACAAACCTGCCTACCTGGGATTTGATGATGAAAAACATCTATTCTATAGGGGGGTACCAAATCAGTCCGCAGAATTTTAAACTGGACGTTTTCCGTCTGGATAATGAAACGGGAATTGAAAAACCAGTAATGTCTGAAGGGCTTAATACCAGCAATAAACTTTGGATAAACCTTACCGGCCTAGACCGCCTGAACCAGCAAAATGAACGCAGGCCCGATGGTGTGTTTGATTTTGCTGCAGAAGATAAACCTTTTGCAAGTACCGCCAGTGCTTCTACCGCTACATCTGTTGGCAATATTAATTCTGCAACAACCTCTAATGGACTATCTTCTTTTGTAACGAATACCAGTGCAGGGTATATTACAATAGACCCGCTAAACGGTAGGATCATTTTTCCCGTTATTGAGCCTTTTGGTAAAGACCTGGCTTCACAATTTAATCCAGGTGAACAAAACCTGATAGATAAATATACGTACCCTGCTTTGTACGATTCTACTAAAGTGGTGGCCCAACAACTTTTTACCAGGCAGAACCGGTATATCCTGAAAGGTTTTTTTCAGTCGGACGTTGCCTCAGAGTTTAATCTCAATTCTATCAATGTGCCTGAAGGATCGGTAAAGGTATTTTCGGGGACAATTCCTTTGCAGGAAGGTTTGGATTTTACAGTTGATTACCAGGGAGGAAGGGTTAAGATTATCAATACAGGGCTGTTGATCTCGGGCCAGCCGATAAGGATCACTACAGAAAACAGCGAATTGTTCGGTTTACAGCAGCGCTCGCTTTTTGGGACCAGGATGGACTACCGGGTAAACAATAAACTTAATATTGGTGGAACTTATATGAACCTGTCTGAAAAACCGCTGACGCCAAAGGTTAATCTGGGTGAGGAACCGATCAATAACAGTATTTGGGGCTTCGATCTGAATTACAGTTCATCCTCAAGGTTTCTGACCAAGATGGTAGACCGTTTACCCTTTCTCTCTACAAAAGCCCCATCAAAATTTAGTTTTGCAGGCGAATTTGCAAAGATGGTTCCCGGGCACCCATCTGCACTGAACAGTGCTGGAGATAAAGGCGGGGTGAGTTACCTTGATGATTTTGAGGCTTCCCGTTCGGTTATCGATTTAAAAAGTGCCATCACATGGCAGCTTTCGGGAACACCGCAACTATTTCAGGAGGCAGAACTTATTGATAACCTGTCCTATGGCTACAACAGGGCTAAAATTGCCTTCTACAACATTGACCCTACTTTTTATAACCAGTCGGCCACTAATATACCCGCAAGCCTGAAAAATAACAGGACAGAACTCTCCAATCACTATGTGAGAGAGGTGATAGAGCAGGAAGTATTTCCTTTTAAAGAAATACCCACCGGACAAGCAGTGGCCTTGCCTACGCTAAATGTGGCTTTTTATCCAAACAAACGGGGACCCTACAACTATTCAACTACCGGCTTTGGTGCAAACGGCGATTTGCAGAACCCGAGATCGCGCTGGGGCGGCTTGTTCCGGAGGATTGAAACCAATGATTTTCAGGCATTAAATATCGAATACATTGAACTGTGGGTTATGGATCCCAATATCTACAAACCCAACTCGCTGGGCGGCGATATCTATTTCAATATCGGAAATATCTCTGAGGATATTCTAAAAGACGGCAGGAAGTCGCTTGAAAACGGACTGCCTGCAGATGGAGATCCCTCAAAATTTGACGAGACCAATTGGGGAAGGGTATCAAAATTGCAGCCGGTTATCCAGGCTTTTGATAATGACCCTGCTGCGCGAAGGGCGCAGGACGTAGGATTGGACGGGTTATCAAGCGCTGGTGAAAGGACAAAATTTGCCGCTGCGATTACGCAAATCAAAGCTCAGTTAAACTCTTCGGCAGCCGCAGAAGTGGAAAACGACCCCAGTTCTGATGATTATACTTATTTTAGGGGTAATGCCTTAGACCAGGCAAATGCTGGGATTCTTAAGCGATATGAAAATTATAACGGTCCGGAAGGGAACTCAAAAACAGCACAACAGTCATCTGAAGAACTGGGAATAGACAACTCTGCATCTACGTCTTTGCCTGATGCGGAAGATGTGAACCGCGACAATAATATGACCCAGTCTGACGAGTACTTTCAATATAAGGTGTCGATGCGGAAAGGTGATCTGGAAGTTGGAAAAAACTATGTGACTGATGCGGTAACCTCACAGGTAAAACTGGCTAACGGGCAAACCCAGCCGGTGACATGGTACCAGATCCGCATCCCGCTGGCAGATTATGAACAAAAGGTTGGAAACATACAGGATTTCAAATCGATACGTTTCTTCAGAATGTTCCTCACTAATTTTGCAGATACTACAGTTTTGAGGTTTGCGAAAATCCAGCTGGTAAGGGGCGACTGGAGGAAATACAATGACCTGAACCAAAGTTCTCAGATTATTGCAGATCCGGTACTGAACACTGTAGTGGCTGATAATTCGATAGTTGATCTGAGTACAGTAAATATTGAAGAAAACGGAAAGCGCTCCCCGATACCCTATGTAGTGCCACCGGGTATTATCAGGGAGCAGGATTATAACAACTATCGCACAGATACCAGACTGAACGAGCAATCCCTGGCTTTTACAATAAGGAACCTTCGCGATGGATACGGCCGCGCTGCATTTAAAACTACGTTGAGTGATTTTAGATCATATAAAAGGCTGAAGATGTTTGTCCATCTGGAAGCGCTGGGTAATTCGCTGTTAAGCAACGGTGATTTAAGTGCATTTCTTAGAATTGGTGCCGATAACCAGGATAATTATTACGAATATTCGCAGCCGCTGATTGTGACTACGCCTAATACGGTGGATCCATATAAAATCTGGCCTGATGCCAATGTTATGGATATTGAACTGCAGTTATTCCAGAATGCAAAATTGGCACGGAATAGGGCAAGGGGGCCAAATGGAGAGATCTGGGACATTTCTCAACCCTATACGTACGTGGTAGATGGCAACAGGACGATCACCATAAAAGGCCAGCCGGATATGGGGCAGGTAAAAGTCTATATGCTGGGTGTAAAAAATCCATTGAAAAACCCTGCCGTCCCAGGTAATGACGATGGTCTGGATAAAAGCGCACAGCTATGGTTCAATGAATTGCGACTGACAGAGTTTGACGAACGTGGCGGATGGGCTGCAGCTGCCAGGTTGAATGCTCAGCTGGCAGATTTTGCGGAGGTAAATGTTTCAGGCAGTAAAACGACCATTGGATTTGGTTCTTTGGACAGCCGGGTGAGCGAAAGAAACAGGGATGATAATGTTTTTTTTGATATTTCGGCCAATATGGAGTTAGGGAAGTTCTTTCCTCAGAAAACCGGGATTAAGGTGCCAGCGTATGTGAGTTATTCCAATCAGGTGAGTACCCCTCAGTATGATCCACGGATGCCGGATATCGAGTTGAAAACGGCACTGCAGGGTCTCTCAAAAGCAGAGAAGAAGGAAATACTAAATTATGCACAGGACGTAACCTCGCGCAACAGCATCAATTTTACGAATGTACATAAGGAACGTACCGATCCTTCAAAAAAGCCACAGTTATGGGATGTAGAGAACCTGAGCGTAAGTTATTCATATACTAAATTTCTTCACCATGACTTTATCAATGAGAATACGATTCAAAAAACTCACCGGGGTTCATTGGCCTATAATTACTCAGGACAGTCGAAAAGTTTCCGCCCATTTGATAAGATCATTAAATCGAATACGTTAGCATTGTTGAGGGATATAAATTTTAGCCCGCTGCCCAGCGCTATTAATTTCAGGATTGATGTGAACCGCTTTTATGCTGAAAACAGCCTGAGAAATAATGACCCGACCAATAGTATACCTATAAATACTACTTATAATAAAAATTTCCTGGTTACAAGGGTATATGCTATTTCGTGGAACCTGACCAGATCAATGACTCTTGATTTTGATGCAACCAATTATTCTATCATAGATGAGCCCGACGGAAAAATTGAAGGCCTGAAAAGGGATACTGTATGGCAAAACCTGAAAAACCTTGGAAGGACAACGGATTATAGCCACAATCTAAATATAACCTATGCTTTGCCACTGAATAAAATTCCAGGTATGGACTGGATCAATGTAGCGACGCGGTATGGCACAAATTTTAACTGGCAGACTGAGCCTTTATCCACACTGCGTGATCCAAATATTAACCTGGGGAATACGATTCAGAATTCGCGAACCATACAATTGAACCCAACGCTGAACTTTGCTGCCTTATATAATAAGTTTGGTTTGCTACGGAGAATGAAAAGTGGCGATGAAAAGGGCAGTAATCTTTCTTCCATGCTGATGAACCTGTTGACCGGCATCAAGAACGTGAATGCTGCTTTTACGCAGACCAAAGGAATATTTATGCCTGGCTATCTGCCAAGAACAAATTACTTTGGAATAAGTGACGTTACGGGCGCGCCAGGTCTGGGATTTGTTTTTGGAAGCCAGCGCGACATCAGACAGATGGCGCTGAATAGCGGATGGATTACAACTGACACGCTTCAATCGCAATTGTATATCAATACACTAAGGGAGGACCTAAGTATTACAAGTGTGATAGAGCCTTTCCGTGATTTCAGGATAACGCTGACTGCCAACAAAAACCGGACAATGAACTATTCTACGAATTTCAGATATGATAATACCAGTCAGGCGTTCCGTAACCTGAGTCCTGCTACTACCGGCGATTACAGTATCTCCTATATTACACTGGGTACGGCATTTTCCGAAAAGCAGGGCAGTACTTTATCTAAACTTTTCAGCAAGTTTATGGCTAACAGGTCGGTAATTTCACAGCGTCTGGGTACCCGAAATTCAAATTCAAGAGGGGTAACAGGTGGATATGCAGATGGATATAACCAGAACGCTCAGGATGTAGTGATTTCTGCTTTTATGGCCGCCTATACAGGTAAGGATGCATCCAATATTAGCCTGAACTCATTTCCTAAAATACCCCTGCCCAACTGGCGCGTCAATTATGGCGGTTTGGGAAGGATGGATTTTATTGCAGAAAATTTTAAATCAATAGATATCAGACATGCCTACCGTTCAGTGTATGCGGTAAACGGCTTCAATTCCTTATTGCGGTATACGGAAAGCAACGGAGCTGTCAGCAGCAGGGATGATAACCAGAATTTTTTGCCTTTCTACCAGTTTTCTCAGGTTACAATTGCAGAGACATTTTCTCCGTTGATTGGGGTAGATGCCCGTTTAAAAAATAACCTGACCGCGAACTTTGAGATAGGAAGGACAAGGCAGCTGGGTTTGAGCCTTGCCAATAGCCAGCTTGCACAGTTGTCTGAAGGAAATATGGTTTTTGGCATCGGTTACCGGACCTCTAAGTTCAGGTTTCCTTTTGGCCTGTTCAAAGACTTAAAGATGGATAACAATATGGATTTTAAACTGGATTTAGCTGTAAGGGATATCAAAACAGTAATATACAGGGCTGATGTGCTTGAAGCTGAGGTGTCTTCAGGTGCAAAAAACATTACTTACAGGCCTACTATTGATTATATTCTGAACCAGCGCTTCAATGTTAGGTTATTCTATGATGCAAATCTGACTAAACCTTACACATCGCAAACATTTAATACCTCGTTCAGTAATTTTGGTTTTAGTTTACGGATTACACTTAATTAACCTTGCGATAAAGCAGATATTAATTACCTTTGAAATATAAAATCGAATAAAAAATGAATTTTCCATCAGAACTAAAGTACACGAAAGACCACGAATGGGTTAGGGTTAATGGTAATGAAGCCGTTATTGGTATTACGGAATTTGCTCAACGCGAACTTGGCGATATCGTTTACATCGATATTAATACTATTGGCGACGAAATCAGCAAAGACGAAGTATTCGGTACTGTTGAAGCGGTTAAAACTGTATCTGACCTGTATATGCCGGTAACTGCTACGGTATCAGAAGTAAATGCTGCTTTGAATGACAACCCAGAACTGGTAAATTCTGATCCTTATGGAGAAGGCTGGATGGTTAAAGCAACAATTTCTGATGCAGCTCAGCTTGACGGTTTGTTGGATGCTGCTGCTTACCAGGCTTTAGTTGGTGCGTAAATTAATGCGTAAACAAACATTATCATATCAAAAATGGGCCCTGGTATGGGCCCTGATTATACTAGTCCTATGCACTGTGCAAATGCCCGACACCAGCGGTTCGGGCATTTTCTTTATTGGTTTTGACAAAATGGTGCATCTTGGCTTCTTCTATGTGCTTACCATCCTGCTTTTTTATGGTAAAATTAAAAGCCAGATGGGGTACAGTTTTAGAACGCTGACCATCTTTAAAATCGTGGCACTCACGTTTTTTCTTGGTGCAGGAATTGAGCTGATTCAACTGGAATTCTTTGATTACCGTTCTGCGGAGTGGTGGGACCTTGGTTGCGATATGATAGGTGTATTTATGGGGGTATTTAGTTATGTGCTTTTACACCAGTCAAACTATGAAAAAAAAGCTTAGCATTACCGCTCTTTGCCTGCTTGTCCTTTTGAGCGGCTGCCGCATTTTCAAACCAGGATGTCATTGCCCAAAGGTGAGCTATGCTGCTCCTGCTTACCACAATTCTGGTAAAAATTCTTAATTTTTTCCAAATTTTCTGAAAAATATTGAACCCTTAATCCTGGAATATTTGTGTATTCTAAATGTTACGGGTTTTTTACGATACCAGAATAAACTATTTCCATAAACCGGAGTCTCACCACATATATTTTAACCATACTTCCGACTCTTGATGATTACTTCTACTAAAAACCTGTTGCTGATCGCTCTTCTTTTTATCGGCCTATCTTCTTACTCACAAACTAAAAATGGTTCAGTAACCGGAAAAGTAGTGAATGCAAAAGACCATCTCCCAGTAGATTTCGCTTCGGTAGCGGTTAAAAATCTTCAGGATTCATCAACTTCAGTAATCAATAGCCAGGCCAATGGTGCTTTTGAAATCAAAGGATTGGCACCAGGGGCCTACCGTCTCACGGTGGCATATCTGGGATTGAAAAACTTCAATAAGGATTTTAACGTTACTGCTGCTGCACCTGCCGTAACGCTTGGTGATATACAGTTAGAAAATACCGGACTGGATTTAAAGACGGTAGAGATTAAAGGGGTGGTTACACCGGTGGTTGTAAAAACAGATACGGTAGAATATGACGCCAAGGCTTTTAAAGTCAGGGAAAACGCAGTAGTAGAAGATGTGCTGAAAAAACTGCCGGGCGTGGACGTTGCAAAAGACGGCTCAATAAAGGCACAGGGCGAGACGGTAACACGCGTACGGGTAGACGGAAAAGATTTTTTTGGAAACGATCCCTTACTGGCTACTAAAAACCTGCCCGCAGATATGATCGACAAAATTCAGGTGATCGATCTGTTGTCTGATCAAGCACAGTTTACAGGTGTGGATGATGGAAACAGGGAAAAGATCATCAATATCACCACTAAAAAAGATATGAAAAATGGTTATTTCGGAAATTCAAGCGCCGGTTATGGTACTGATGACCGTTATGATGTGAACCTGAATGTGAACAAGTTTGATAACAACCAGCAAATGTCTGTAATTGGACAATTTAACAATGCCAATAAGCAGAACTTTGGCGGTGGTGGGGGCAGTGGTACCGGCGGTGGCGGTGGCGGCGGTGGAGGCCGTGGTGGATTTAGTATTGGTAGCGGGGCACCTCAACAGGGTATTACTACTACGAATGCCTTCGGCTTCAATTTCGCGGATGAATATGCTGATCAAACCAAGATCACCGGAAGTTATTTTTTCAATAACACTTCATTGTTTAATGACCAGATCAGTTCACGTCAAAATTTATTGGGAGATAGTAAGACTACATTTGACCAGAACCTGAACAGTACAACTGAAAGAACAAACCACCGTTTCAATTTTATGATTGATACTAAAATTGATTCGTCAACTACCATCCGTGTGCAACCCGCAATTACTTATACGGAGACGGGAATGGATCAAAGCAGTAGTTATATAAACAGGTATAGTAATTCTGAAACGGTAGGCAGTCAGCAGCTGGATAACAATTCTACTTCGCCAACAGTAGCCAACCAAATCCTGATCCGTAAGAAATTTTTAAGAAGGGGACGTACCCTGTCGTTGAATGTCAACACTAACATTAACGACAGCGACGCAAAGAATTACAACAATATTCAAAGTACAACTACCACTACTGACGTTAGTCTGCCAGAGTCAGTTATTACTAACCAGCTGAATGATCAGGATGCACATTCGCTGAGTAACACGTCGAGATTGGTCTATACAGAACCTTTGTCTAAAACTTTGAACCTGGAGATCAACTACCAGAATGTGTATAACCACGACAATAGTGAAAGGCTTACCTATAACTTTAATCCGGTTACTTCTCAATATGATATCCCCGACCTGACTTATACCAATACGTATGAGAATACCACCTTTACCAATGCGGCCGGTGCGAGTATTAATAAAAATGCTAAAAAATATAACTGGAACATTGGCCTGGCGGTACAACACACAGACAGGAGAAACGAGAACCTCACCACCGGCAATATTTTCTCTCAGAATTTTAATAACTTTGTGCCAAGCGGGCAGTTACGTTATAATTTCAGCAAAAGTAAAAGGCTGATTGTAAGATACCGTGGTAGTACACAACAGCCTTCAATTAGCCAGATTCAACCGATCCCCGATAATTCCAATACACAAACCATTCCTATTGGTAATCCAAACCTGAAACCGGCTTTTACAAATAACGTGACCGTTATCTATAACAACTTTGACTTTACACACTTCCGTTCACTGTTTCTCTTTGCTAATATCAGCCAGAGCATTAACGCTTTTGGAAACAACAGCACGCTGATTAATGATTCGTCTGATCCTAACTTTGGTAAAATATCTGTTGTTCCTGTCAATGTTAGCGGTGTATATCAGGGTACCCTGGGCTCATCGCTTGGTCTACCGATCATTACGGAGAATAAGTTAAACCTGAATATAGACCTGGGCGGTAGTTATGCCCGAGGCGTAAACTTTACCAATTCGATTGAAAACATAACAAACGACCTCTCAGTTACCAATAAATACAGACTTGTATCGTCTATGGACAAGCTGGACCTTACCGCTGGTATAGCTGGTTCACTTAACAGGGCAACTTATTCTGCACAGCCAAACTCGAACACTACTTATTACACTTTAAACCCGACAGTGAATGTAAGTTACATGTTCCCTGGTAATATACGCCTGGCACTTGATGCAGATTACTACATGAACACGGGTCGTGGTGAAGGATATGACACCAAATACACGATTGTTAATGGGTACATCAGCAAGCAGTTCTTTAAAAACAGGGGAACATTTAAATTGGCCGTAAATGATGCGCTTAATCAGAATAAGGGTGTAACGCGTACATCAAATAACAATACCATTACTGATTTAAGGTATAACGTACTGAAAAGATTTTATTTGTTCTCGTTTACCTATTCGCTGAACAGGATGGGTGGAAGAAACATAGGTGGCGAAATGCCAGGGCAACGCGGCGGCCGCGGAGAAGGCGGTATGGGCGGTATGGGTGGATTTGGCGGTGGTCGAACCAGGCCTTAATGTAATGTGAAGATCATCAATACGTATTATAAGTAGGTCATTGTTTGGATTTATTCTCGATAACCTCTAAATTGCGGCCTTATTTAAGATATGAATCTTTCGCAGTTGAAACCAGGGGAGCGTGGCACTATCGTAGCTTTTACAGACTTGGAAATGTCGGTAAAATTAATGGAGATGGGTTGCCTTCCAGGCGAAATCGTAGAGGTTGAACGTTTTGCGCCATTAGGTGATCCTATAGCGATCCGGGTAGCAGGCTATCAGCTCTGTTTACGCAAAAGCGAAGCTTCTGTTATTCTAATCTCATAGAGAATTTTGGCGCGTATTCTAAAAATTGCATTAGTCGGTAATCCGAACACAGGGAAGTCTACTCTTTTTAACCTGCTTACCGGGTTAAATCAAAAGATTGGAAATTTCCCTGGTATCACCGTTGATAAAAAGGTAGGTTACTGTAAATTGCCGTCAGGGCAGGAAGCGGAAGTGACCGACCTTCCAGGTACGTATAGTCTATATCCTAAGAGTAAAGATGAAAGCATCGTATTTCAGGTGCTTGCTGATAAAAATAATCCTAGTCACCCCGATATGGTGGTGGTTGTGGCAGACGCAACAAACCTCCGCAGAAATTTATTGCTGTACTCTCAGGTGGCAGATTTGAATATTCCAGTGCTGCTCGCATTGAATATGACAGATATGGCACGCAAGGAGGGAATCAATATCGATATTGACAAATTATCTGCGCGTTTTGGCGTTCAGGTAGTCGCTATTTCGGCGAGAAGCAAAACCGGTTTAACCGAACTGCGGGAAGCTATTTCAAATATTACCACAATTGCTACCCAGGAAAAGGGGGCTGACCTGCGCGTACTTGCGGGGGAAGCCATCAAAGAGGTGCGGGAACTGGTTGGCACAGAAAACGACTATTATGCGCTGCAGTTACTGCACCAACATGAACACCTGGATACTTACACTGATCAATATGAGCAGTTTGAAGACATTGAAAAAAAGCATCATTTCGAATCTTCAAAACTACAGGCGGCCGAAACGATAGCACGATATAAATATTTAAGTACTGTACTTTCCGGTGTAATTGAAGACACGGGCGCTGCAAAGAAATTTGTAATGAGCGATCGGATAGATGCAGTGCTGACAAACCGTTTTTGGGGATTTTTTATTTTCCTCTTTATCTTACTGTTTGTTTTCAATGCTATATTCTCCTGGGCCGCTTATCCCATGGACCTTATTGAACAGTCTTTTGCATGGCTGACAACCTTTGGACATGAACACCTTCCGGCGGGCGTTTTAACGGACCTGATGCTGGATGGGGTCGTCGCTGGATTGGGAGGTATTGTAATCTTTATTCCGCAGATAGCCATATTGTTTGCTTTCATTTCTATACTGGAAGATACTGGTTATATGTCCAGGGTTACCTTTATGATGGACAAAATCATGAGGAAATTTGGCCTGAGCGGAAGATCTGTTGTGCCAATGATCGGTAGTCTGGCTTGTGCCGTACCGTCTATCATGAGTGCCAGGACTATAGAAAGCTGGAAAGACAGGATCATTACCATTATGGTGGCTCCCCTTGTAAGTTGCTCAGCCAGGCTACCTGTGTACACCCTTCTTATTTCGCTAATTATACCGGATGAGAAAGTATATGGTATTATCAGTCTGCAGGCCCTAACCCTAATGGGAATGTACCTGATTAGTATCGTAGCGGCTATGGTAGTTGCTTTTGTAATGAAGTTTATCATCAAGGCCAAAGAAAAATCCTACTTTATTATGGAACTGCCGGTTTACAGAATGCCACGCTGGAAAAACGTGCTGTATACCATGTACGAGAAATCGAAAACTTTTGTATTGGAAGCGGGTAAAGTAATCATTGCGATCTCCATAGTTTTATGGGTACTTGCAAGTTACGGACCATCTGATAAGTTTACGGCAATTGAAAAGAAATATGCACAGATTGAACTACAACAGGACAGTGCAAAGGTAAGCACTCTGGAACGGGATAAATCAGCTGAAAAGCTTGAAAATTCTTATGCGGGTATATTAGGGCGCTCTATTGAGCCTGCTATCAGGCCGTTGGGATTTGACTGGAAAATAGGAATTGCATTGATCACCTCTTTTGCTGCACGTGAAGCTTTTGTAGGTACGATGGCTACCATCTACAGTGTTGACGGTGGAGCGGACAACGAAGGTACCATACGGGATAAAATGCGTATTGCCGTTGACGCCAATACTGGTTTGCCACTATTTACGTTTGCCACTGGGTTTTCACTGATGTTGTTTTATGCGTTTGCAATGCAGTGCATGAGTACAGTAGCGGTAGTGTACAGGGAAACAAAATCATGGAGATGGCCGCTGATCCAGACGGCGTATATGACGGTAATGGCGTATGTTGCCAGCTTAATTGCCTACCAGCTTTTAAAGTAATTCTCTTATATTAGTGCTGTGGAAAAAGTAAATGTTTTAGCACAATACATGCCTCCTGAAGCAGCTCCGGTTATTGCTAAATGGATTGATTACTTCCAGTGCGAATTCAAAATTTCTAAAAGCAGGGCCACCAAACTTGGGGATTACAGACATCCGTTCAAACAATTGGGGCATAAAATATCAGTAAATAATAATCTAAACAGTTATGCCTTCCTGGTAACAACTGTTCATGAGTTTGCACATCTGCTTACGTGGAATGATCATAAAAATAAGGTGAAACCTCATGGGGAAGAATGGAAAATTAATTTCAAAAGGATGATGGCGCCATTTCTGGAAAAACAGATATTCCCAGCAGACCTGCAATTGGCCATCACAGGTTATCTGAATAATCCTTCGGCATCAAGCTGTACCGATCTTAAGCTTTCAAGGGCATTAAAACGTTATGATGCTGTTGCAGATCACTCCCGGCTGGAAGAATTGGCACCTAACACAGTATTTAAAATTAAGGATGGCCGAAGGTTCAAGAAAGGGTTGCAACTGAGGAAACGATTCCGTTGTGAGTGCCTGGATAACGGGAATATCTATTTGTTTAGTCCGCTGGCCGAAGTACTTGTGCTGTCGACAGGTACGTAAACGGCTTCCATATCTTTAATTTTCCACCTGAGTTTTAATTGTTCGTCTTTAAAAATTGAGGGAAAATTCAGCAGGCTGTCAATAAACGAATCTCTTCCATTAACCAATAAACTTGCGCGGTAATTATTAGGGCTTTTACCTTTGAGCGTGATATAGTGCGCATCAGGATAGGTCGTAATGTTATCAAATACCATTTGAAACTTATCCGTTCCTGCTATTGCATCATTCATACTTTTGATTTCACTTGCATAATCCTCCTCCGGGTATCGATTGTCCGTAGCTTGTACCAACAGGTAAGGAAGCGTGGCTAAAGCCGCAGCGGAACTGGCTGTCCGGCTATCAATTTTGAAAGTTACATTGTTGCGAAGATACGTTCTGGTATCTTTATAGATTTCTTTGCCATCACTCATAATTTTGCTTTCTTCTTTTACAAGTATCAGGCTGTCATTTTTTAAATAGTAACTTTTCAATGTATTGCTGGTGTTACCGTTGGCGGTATAAGTTTTATATAACATCCCGTCATTATATGCACTGTACTTTTCTGCATACAGGGAGAGGTCGCCCGACATATAAATGAGGCTGTACTGTTTTTTGTAGTTGGCAAGGTTCCTGTCTATCGTTGCTGAAAAAGCCCTGATGGAGTTGTCCGTTATCCCTGTAGCTCCATCTTCACCAGGCAGGCCCGCCTGCGGATGGTCTGACTTAAAGTAATTGCAGCTTTGAAGTACAAACAGAAAAATTCCTATGATGGATAAACGGATGGTCTTCATAATATGGCCCGGTGATTAGATATATTAGCGTAAGGCTATTATCGTGCCAATGAAGGGTTACAAAATGCGGCTATCAATAAGCCAGCAGCTTTTGCATGGTTGTATGCAAACGGGCCTTTGCCAAAAACTGGTCTTCCAGCATTTTGCTCATGGGAATAGCTGTGTCCAGACTGGCACAGCGCATTACCGGTCCATCCAGATATGAAAAACAGTGTTCGGCAATCCAGGCTGAAATCTCAGCACCGAAACCGCTGCTGAGCGTATCTTCATGCAGAATCACAACTTTGCCGGTTGCTTTTACCGCGGCAGAAACAGTCTCTTTATCCCATGGTTGTAAACTGCAGAGATCAATTAGTGTTACTGACAACTCCGGATGTTCATCCAGATAAGACAATGCCCAATGTACGCCTAACCCGTAGGTAATAATACTTATTTGTTTGCCTTGTTTCAATACATTCGCCTTACCGATTTCCTGGGTATAGTAACCGTTGGGTACCTGACCGCTAAGGCTCCTGTACAAATACTTATGTTCAAAATATAAGACCGGATTTGGATCTTCAATAGCCGCGAGCAGTAAGCCTTTAGCATCATATGGAAACGCGGGATAAACTATTTTTAATCCGGGTGTTTTAGTAAACCAGGCCTCATTGCTCTGAGAGTGAAATGGCCCGGCACCTGTGCCTGCACCCGTTGGCATGCGAACCACAACATCGGCTTTTTCTCCCCAGCGGTAGTGTGTCTTCGCCAGGTTGTTTACAATCTGGTTAAAACCACAGGTAACAAAATCTGCAAATTGCATTTCTATCACTGCTTTATAACCATTGATAGACAAACCAAGTCCCGCACCAACAATAGCCGATTCGCAGATGGGAGTATTGCGTACCCGTCCCTTGCCAAATTCAGCGGCAAAGCCCTCAGTTATTTTGAAAGCCCCACCATATTCCGCTATGTCTTGTCCCATTAACACGAGGGTAGGAAATTTGCGCATGGCTGTTCCCAATCCATCAGTAATGGCATCCAGGTAACGCATTTCGGTGCTATTTTCTGAAGGGCTGGATACGGTCTGTTGATAAGGGAAGTACATATCATCAAGTTCTGCATTTAAAGTTGCTACAGGTTCAGGATCATTAAATGCTTTTTCCACTTCCAGATCAATTTCGGCTTTGAAGGATACTTTCAGGTCGCGAAGTAGTTCATCTGTAAGTATATTTTGAGCATACAGGTAATCTCCAAAAGTTTTGACCGGATCTTTTTGTAGCCATTCATCAAACAAATGCGGTGGCACATATTTGGTACCTGAAGCTTCCTCGTGGCCCCTCATCCTGAAAGTCATACATTCTAGCAGTACCGGCTTTGGATCTACCCTCATTTTTTTAGCCAGAAGTGTAACTGTATCGTATACTTCAAGAATGTTGTTGCCATCTATTTGTATGCCTTCAATGCCATATCCAAGGGCCTTATCAATCAGATTCTTGCATTTAAACTGTTCAGAAATGGGCGTGGATAGTCCATAGCCATTGTTTTCGATCAGAAAGATGACAGGCAGGTTCCATACGGCTGCTACGTTGATGGCTTCATGAAAATCACCTTCACTGGTGGCCCCTTCACCGCTGAAAACCAGGGTAGCCTGTTGATTTCCGGCAAGTACATCAGCCAGCGCGATTCCGTCTGCAATTGCAAGTTGTGGCCCCAGATGCGAGATCATACCAATAATGTGATGCTCCTGTGTGCCAAAATGGAAAGACCTATCCCGGCCTTTGGTAAAGCCAGTGGTTTTTCCCTGCCATTGGGCCATTAGTTTTCTCAACGGAATATTCCTGCTGGTGAAAACACCGAGGTTCCTGTGCATCGGAAGGATATATTCCCTTGGTTGCATCGCGAGTGAAGCCCCTACGGCAATGGCTTCCTGGCCTATGCCAGAAAACCATTTGCCAATACGCCCCTGCCGTAACAGGATGAGCATTTTTTCTTCGACCATCCTGGGATACAGCAGTTGCTTATACAATGACAGTAGTAACTCATCATTTTTATCTTTACGGTCGAAATGCATAGCTGGGTTATGCTTTGTTTTTATTTTTTTCCTCCCATTGTTTGGCAAAGGATTTTGGTGCAATTTCTGGCATTACCCTATATTTTCCCCACATTTTTTTGAAGAAGAACTTTAGGAAAAAGTTCTTTAGTTTTCCCCCGAAGATATCCATGCGCGACCTTTTGGCCATGCCTGCACTCCAAACTTTCCAGCCAATATCTTCAACTTTGGTATTCTCATGCTGCTCTGCTGCATCTCTTCTGTTGAGCAGCAGCATCTTATGAATGTCGATTTTTACGGGGCATACCTCAGAACATTTACCGCACAGACTTGATGCATAACTCAGGTGTTTAAACTCTTTCATCCCCTGTAAATGAGGGGTTATAATAGAACCAATAGGGCCGCTATAAGTAGTGTTATAGGTATGTCCACCTATATTTTTATAGACAGGGCAGGCATTCAAACATGCACCACAGCGGATGCAATATAGGGCCTGGCGCTGGTCTTTTTGGGCGAGCAGGTTAGTACGTCCGTTATCCAGCAAGATCACGTACATTTCTTCGGGCCCATCTGTTTCATCCGGCTGTCTTGGACCGCTTAATATGGTGTTGTATACAGTAAGGTTTTGTCCTGTCCCATGGCTTGCCAGTAAAGGCCAGAAAAGGTCGAGATCAGCCATCGAAGGAATAACTTTTTCGATGCCTACAATTGCAATATGGATTTTTGGAAAGGTGGTACTGAGCCTTGCATTACCTTCATTTTCAGTAAGTGCAATGCTGCCAGTATCTGCGATGAGAAAATTACCGCCGGTGATACCGATATCTGCTGTCAGATATTTCTCTCTAAGCAGTTCCCGCGCCTTTTGCGTCAGTTGCTGCGGTGTATAGTCGATTGGTGTACCAAACTTCTCATGAAACAGTTTTGCAATATCTTCTTTGGTCAGGTGCATTGCAGGTGTTACAATGTGATATGGAGCCTGGCCTAGCAGCTGGACAATAAACTCGCCCAGATCACTTTCCAATGAAGTTATCCCGTTACTTTCAAGAAACTCGTTTAGGTGAACCTCTTCCGTAGTCATAGACTTGGATTTGATTACTGTCTTTCCACCACTCTTATTAATGATATTCAGTATTTCTTTTTGTGCTTCCTCTACATCGTTAGCCCAGATCACCTTGCCGCCGCGGCGCTGAAAATTTGCCTCAAATTCAGGTAAAAACTTATCAAGGTTTTCCATCACGCGCCATTTGATTACATGGGCTTTCTTTTTTGAGTTCTCTAAATTCTCAAACTTTGTCAACCCTCTTGCAACCGCATCATTGTATTTCCCAATATTGTGGTTGATGGTGTCACGATGATCCAAATCAAATGCCTTCTCATCTGCTTTTACCAAAAACTCCTCAGCAATTTTAGTCATGTTCAAATATAAATAAATACGTTTATAGGTAAACAAAAAAACCTGCCGGTTGTGGCAGGTTTCTTTTATTTATTTTTTTCTTATTTTTTGGGTGAACCGTCTTCGTTTTTATCTACCACAGGGCGTTTGGCGGTGTTTGCCAGGTCCCATGCAGTGTAGTAAACCAATTGGGCACGTTTACTGAGCAGGTCAAAATTGATTTTACTCACTTCATCACCCGGCTGATGGTAGTCTTCATGAACACCGCTGAAATAGAAAATTACCGGAATGCCATGCTTGGCAAAGTTATAATGGTCAGAACGGTAATAAAACTGATTAGGATCAGTCCTGTTGTTATAAGTCATATCGAGGTTCATTTTGATATGCTCATCATTGGCCCTGATACCAGTTGCATTCAGATCAGAACTTAACATATCAGATCCGATGATATAAATATATTCCGGATTGGCTTTATGCGCATCATCTACGCGGCCAATCATGTCGATATTGAGGTCAGTTATTGTCTTCTCTAATGGAAATACAGGGTGCTCTGAATACCATTCAGATCCCAGCAATCCTTTTTCTTCACCTACAACAGTCATGAAAAGGATACTTCTTTTAGGTCCTTTGCCAGCTTTCTTGGCTTTTGTAAATGCATCAGCAATCATCAATACCCCAGTTGTTCCTGAACCATCATCATCTGCGCCATTATTTACCTTATCTGTGCCCGAAGTAGTAAGTCCGATATGGTCATAGTGACCAGTAATTACCAGAATTTCGTCTTTTAAAACGGGATCAGATCCTTCAAGGAAGCCAAGGACGTTTTCAGCCCTTACTTTATTCTCTGCTTTCAATGCGCTACCCGATGAAGCGACTTTAATGAGTTGAGAAGCTGGTTTGACAGTTGAAACAATCTTTTCCTGCATGGCAGATACAGTTGTGCCAGCTTGTTTAAGTATTTCGTTAGCTACAGCTGTGGTTACCCGGATGGATGGAACTGTTTTGGTGTTCTGCATTTTTGCAACACTTGCTGCTGTTTTTAATGCTGGTTGTCCGGCACCACTGTAACTTGCTTTCAACTCAGGGCTGATATGGTCAAGGAAAGTATCAATCTGAATCACAGCTTTGGCACCGTGTTCTGCCAGGTATTGTATTTTTGACTGTTGTGCAGCCATTGCTTTTCTTCTTGCGGCACGGTCTGCAGCGGCAGGGGCACCGCCTTTAAGCGTTGGGTCGCCGTTACCAAAAATCATCACCACTTTACCAGTGATATCAATTCCCTGAAAATCGTTATAGCCATCTTTATCAAGGCCGTAACCTGCAAATACGATTTCTGATGCCTCAAAATTAAATCCACCCAGTGCTACAGTAGAAGCGGAGATTACGAAGTCTTTTCCGTATTCCTTTGCCTGCCCGTTCAACGAAAATGACATTTTACTCAGGTCATAGGTCACCATGTCTATAGGCTGGAAATAGTCGCCGTTTACGGGGCCTTTTAGTCCGAGACTTTTGAAATAGTTTTTGATATAGTCGGCTGCCATCCAGGCACCTTTTTTTCCTGTTTCCCGTCCTTCATATTCATCGGATGCCAGTATAGAAAGGTGTTTATAGGCATTTTCTTTATTTATTGGTGCACTAAACTGTTTTGCGTTGTCTCGCTGTGCCATGCAGCTCAGGCAAAGGAGCAAAGCCAGCCCTGTACTTAAAAATTGTTTCTTCATTTGAGGTTTTAAATTAAAATATTAGTTGACTGGTGCCTTTCTTGTTCCGTAAAGTTCCAGATTTTTTTTGCCCTCGATGTAAGCGGAAATAAATATACTTACTTCATACAAAAGGAATAGAGGAAATGCCACTACAAGCATGGTCATCATATCTGGTGTTGGTGTAACTACGGCAGCAATAATTAATATCACTACAATAGCATAGCGTCTGCTCGCGCGCATAAATGCAGGCGTCATGATGCCGAATAATGACAATATATAAATTACCACAGGGAGTTCAAAAATGATTCCTGTTCCAATAGTTAAAGTGGCTATTGATGAGAGGTAAGAATCTATGGTAAATGTGTTTTCTATCATTGGACTGACCGAAAAATTAGTCAGGAAATTAATCGACAGGGGACAGATAATAAAGTAACCAAATAGTACCCCAATAAAAAATAGTGCCGATGCAAAGAACACAAAGCCACGTGCCGATTTTCTTTCTTTCTCATGCAAGGCAGGTTTGATAAACAACCAGAGTTCAAAGAGCAGGTAGGGGATACCGAATACAATTCCGGTCATAATGCAGGAATTGATCTGCAGGGTAAACTGACCAGCCATTTCTGTATTGATAATTTTACCTTTAATATCCGTAATACAAAAGTCTGACCCTAGTGAAGGAAAAGCCGCGGCCAACTTGCACATCATACGGTAGGTCCAAAAATCAGGACTTTTAGGTCCCATAATTACGGTGTTAAAAACAAAATCGTAATACCAGAATGCCGCAGCTGTAAAGATGAATATGGCTAATAGTGCACGGAGCAGGTGTTTTCGTAGTACGTCAATATGGTCGAAGAAAGACATTTCGGCTTCTAAACTCTTTCCTTTATTCTTAATAGCACCTATTAGGTCCTTCGCTTTATTATCACTCATGAATCTTATTTGTAAACAAAAATACCATTCTATTTAATTTAGAATGGTATTTACGTTAAATATAGTAATTAGATCTTTTTATTCAGTAAAAACAAAAGTTTCCATGAATTTAGTGGTGAAATTTCCAGCCCTGAAGTTCGGATCTTTCATCAATTTTAGATGGAAAGGAATGGTGGTTTTTACACCTTCAATTACAAATTCGCTTAATGCACGTTCCATGGTACTGATGGCTTCCTCACGAGTTTGAGCAACACAGATCAGTTTAGCGATCATTGAATCATAGTTTGAAGGAATTTGATAACCCGCATATACGTGAGTATCAACCCTTACACCGTGACCGCCCGGAGAATGGAAATTAGTGATTTTTCCCGGACAAGGCCTGAAGTTATTAAAAGGGTCTTCAGCGTTGATCCTGCATTCTATAGCGTGCATATCCGGAAGATAGTTTTTGCCAGAAATCGGAACCCCGGATGCAACCTTTATTTGTTCTTTTATTAAATCGTAATTGATGACTTCTTCAGTAACAGGATGTTCTACCTGGATACGGGTATTCATCTCCATAAAGTAGAAGTTACGGTGTTTGTCTACCAAAAATTCTATCGTCCCTGCACCTTCATATTGTACAGCGGTAGCACCTTTGATCGCCGCTTCACCCATACGTTCCCTTAATTCCGGGGTCATGAAAGGAGAAGGGGCTTCTTCAACCAGTTTCTGGTGACGGCGCTGAATAGAGCAGTCGCGTTCAGATAAATGGCAGGCTTTACCATACTGGTCACCAATGATCTGGATCTCAATATGCCTTGGGTCTTCAATATATTTTTCAAGATACAGGCCGTCGTTACCGAAGGCTGCACCGGATTCCTGTCTTGCACTGTCCCAGGCATTCTCAAAATCTTCATCTTTCCATACCACACGCATTCCACGGCCACCACCACCGGCAGTAGCTTTAAGAATAACAGGATAGCCGATTCCGTTTGCCAGCTCGATACCTTCTTTTACACTTTCAAGTAATCCCTGAGAACCCGGAATAGTAGGTACGCCAGCTTTTTTCATGGTTTCTTTTGCAGATGCTTTATCTCCCATAGAGTTGATCTGTTCTGGGGTGGCACCAATAAATTTAATACCATAGTCCCTGCAAACAGAAGAGAATTTTGCGTTTTCAGATAAAAATCCGTAACCGGGGTGAATTGCATCTGCATTTGTCAATTCAGCAGCAGAAATAATATTGGGAATGCTCAGGTATGAATCTTTGCTCGGAGGTGGCCCTATACAAACAGCTTCATCCGCGAAACGAACATGTAAACTTTCCCTATCTGCAGTAGAGTAAACAGCAACAGTTTTAATGCCCATTTCTTTACAGGTACGAATAATACGTAAGGCAATTTCGCCCCTGTTGGCAATTAATATTTTTTTAAACATATAATTGATAAGATGATAATTTGCTAATAAAAGCAAATACTACATAGGTTCTACTAAAAATAATGGTTGGTCATATTCTACCGGAGAAGAGTTATCTACCAGTACTTTCACGATTCTTCCAGAAACTTCACTTTCAATTTCGTTGAACAACTTCATCGCTTCGATAATACAGATCACTTTACCTACAGATACTTCATCACCTACGTTTACAAAAGAAGGTTTTTCAGGACTTGCAGAACGGTAGAATGTTCCGATCATTGGGGATTTGATGGTGATATATTTAGAAGTGTCATCAGCTTCCGGTACCGGTGCGGCATTGGTTACCGCAGCAGGCTGGGCAGCAGGTGCTGCAGCTAATACTTGCGGTGCCTGTGCAGGTACAGTAGTATTGATTACTGTAGGGGCCTGATTGGTTTTAATAGTTATTTTGAAGTCTTTCTGTTCAATTGCAACTTCATTGACGCCCGAACGAGAAACAAATTTAATGAGTTCCTGAATTTGTTTGATATCCATTTTTTGGTGTTTTGTTGAAAAGCTTTAGGTCTTTTAAAGACACTAAGTTAAGATTTATTATTGTATAAAATTAGTAGGCCCATTTTAAGTAGACAGCACCCCAGGTAAACCCTCCGCCAAAAGCAGCGAGAACAATATTGTCACCTTTTTTCAGCTGGCTTTCCCAATCCCATAAACAGAGTGGAATTGTACCGCTGGTGGTATTGCCGTAACGTTCAATATTGATCATCACTTTTTCCGATCCTATACCCATTCTGGCAGCAGTAGCATCTATAATTCTTTTATTTGCCTGATGGGGAACCAGCCAGTTTACATCATCCGAATTCAACTGGTTTCTTTCCATTATTTCGGCAGCTACATCAGCCATATTGGTTACAGCGAATTTAAACACTGCTTTTCCTTCCTGGAACACAAAATGCTCCCTGTTTTCAACAGTTTCATGAGAAGCAGGTCGCATTGAACCACCCGCAGCCTGACGAAGGTATTGTCTTCCGGAACCGTCAGATTTTAATACAGTATCTATGATTCCATTGCCTTCATCATTAGGTTCCAGTAAAACCGCGCCGCAGCCATCACCAAAAATGATGCAGGTTGTCCTGTCTGTATAATCAACAATAGAAGACATTTTATCACCGCCTACCACAAGTACTTTCTTGTGTTTTCCCGATTCTATGAACTGAGAACCGGTAGAAAGACCATAAATAAAACCGGAACAAGCTGCCTGAAGGTCGAAACCCCATGCATTTTTAGCACCGATTTTATCACCTAAGATATTTGCAGTAGCCGGGAAAGGCATGTCTGGAGTAGTAGTACAGAAAATGATCAGATCGATCTCTTCAGCACTGATACCGCGTTTTTTTAGCAGGCCATTTACAGCATGCACGGCCATATCAGAAGTTCCGAGTCCTTCCCCTTTTAATATTCTTCGCTCTTTAATACCCGTTCGCGAGGTTATCCATTCGTCCGTTGTGTCTACAAGTGTTTCTAATTCTTTATTAGAAAGTACATAATCGGGAACATAACCTTGAACCGCAGTAATAGCAGCGTGAATTTTATTCATTTTATTATCCTATTTTATTTAAACGCAGCCTGTATTTTTTCTACCAGACCAGTAGTTATCATATCTCTAGCCTGAAAAATCATATTTTTCACTGCTTTTGGACTGGAAATTCCATGACCGATGATGACAGGTGCATTTACGCCAAGTACCGGGCTTCCGCCATAATTTTCATAGTTAAACCGGTCAAAGAATTCATCTTTAAGACCTTTTTTGATGGTCATAATGTAGAAAGACTCAGCAAGTTTGAGCATAATATTACCTGTAAATCCATCACATACAATGACATCGGCTTTGTCGTTGAACAAATCGCGTCCTTCAATGTTTCCAATGAAATTAAACAGGTTGCATTCTTTCATCAGGGGAAAAGTTGCAAGACTCAGCATATTTCCTTTTTCATCTTCCTCACCAATATTGATAAGGCCAACTTTTGGATTGTTGATCTGCATTACATTTTCAGCGTACAAGCTGCCAACGATACCAAATTGAACCAGGACATCCGGTTTACAGTCGGCATTAGCACCTACGTCAAGCATCAGGCCTCTTCCACCATCCAGTTTAGGGACAATGGTACAAAGGGACGGCCTGATAATGCCTGGGACAGTTTTTACACTAAAAACGGCGCCAACCATCATTGCCCCGGAGTTACCGGCGCCAACGAAGGCATCTATTTCTCCTTTTTTTAACATGGAGAAGCCTAAAGAAATACTTGAGTTTGGTTTTTGGCTAATAGCCCTGGTAGGATGCTCGCCCATACCAATTACTTCTTCGGTATGAACGTATTCAAAGTGATCGGGATTGAACCCATGTTCAGCAAGCAAAGGTAGTATTTGCTGAGTATCGCCAATAAGCACCAAATGCTCATTTGGCGAAAGAAGTTCATGGGCTGCCATTGCTCCCAAAACGTTTGCTTTGGGAGCATAGTCTCCGCCCATTATATCGAGACCTATTTTCATAGTAAAAAATCAGTTTGTGAGTAAAGCGTTATTGCCTTTTTTTTCAAGCGCCTAAGTTAAACTTAATGATGCTGAAAACACAAACAATTTCTCAGTAAAATTAACCTATTGACGTATTTTCAATAACCAATTTACCGTTGTAGTATAAGTTACCGTCAACGTTGTATGCATGGTGTGGGATGTGGATTGCACCAGTAGTTTGACAAGTAGCTAAAGAAGGAGCTACCGCTTTATAGTGTGTTCTTCTTTTATCTCTTCTGCTTTTAGAGATCTTGCGTTTTGGATGTGCCATTGCTGATTTATTTAATTATTATTTTAATTTTTTTAATGCGTCCCAGCGTGGGTCGTCACTTATTGTTTTTTCTTCTTGTTGAGATGGGTTAGACAGGTTTTCCAGTCTTTCAATCATCTCTTTGTCGCACTGAACGCCATTGCCGTTCTGCTCACAAATCTTTATGTATGGAACTGATACCGTAATAAACTCATAAAGAATATCAGCAATATCAATAGTACTTTCTTTTTTATTCAGCATGATGATCTCCAGATCATCACTTTCTAAATCATCTTCAGCAAACTTAACGATCTGCCTTTCGGTTACATTAATCGGCGCATCAAACTCAGATAAACATTTGTCGCAATCCAGTTTTATCGTTCCGGCAATGTGGATTCTCAAAATCAACATCGTCTCTTGCTTGTCCAGCTCTACGTCTACTTTAAGTTCACCCTGTTTAACCAGAGAGTACTCGTAAGCATCAAAAAAGCTGTTATCAATCTCAAAATCAAATTGATGCTTGCCAATTTTTAAGCCTGTAAACGGGATTGAAAATTGTTTTAAAGGTTTCAATTGTAACAAAATTTTAGCCCGCAAATGTATGAATAAAATTGGGATTTCTCAAATGTTTTAGAAATATTATTGCGGTTAATTTGCGTCATCTTTAACATCCGATGCTGTTTCTATGATTTTGCCTCCGGTTCTTAACTGGTTGCTTAGCAGAGATTCCTGCTCCCGCCTGTGTTTTACAATATGTGTTGCCGCAAAAACAGCTTCAATAAATGATGAAGGATCGGCCAGGTTCTTTCCTGCAATATCATATCCTGTACCGTGATCAGGTGATGTACGCACGTATTTCATTCCCGCTGTATAGTTTACCCCATTGCCAAATGCAATCGTTTTAAATGGAATCAGCCCCTGATCATGGTACATGGCCAGAACGGCATCAAACTGTTTGTATGTGCTGTTGCCAAAAAATCCGTCTGCCGGGTATGGGCCGAAACAAATGACGCCAGAATCAAATGCCTGCTGTATGGCCGGTATAATAATGTCCTGTTCTTCTTTTCCAAGAAGACCATTGTCACCTGCATGCGGATTAAGCCCCAGCACTGCTATCTTAGGTTTTTCAATCCAAAAGTCCTTTTTCAGGCTTTCATTGATCATTACCAGTTTCTTTACAATCTTTTCCTTAGTGATACTTTGTGCTACTTCCGCTACCGGGATATGTCCTGTAACTACACCTACACGAAGGTCTTCGCTAACCATAAACATTAACACATCCGAACTTCCGCTGCGTTCCTGAAGATATTCAGTATGTCCGGGAAATTTAAATATATCAGATTGTATGTTATGTTTATTAATGGGAGCTGTAACCAATGCATCAATACTTCCGTTAACCAGGTCTTCTGTTGCTTTTTCCAGGGAAAGCAAAGCATATTTGCCTCCTATTTCATTGGCCGTACCTAAGTCAATTTTCACGTCCTCTTCCCAGCAATTGATCATATTTGCCTTTTTTGGATTTGCATCTGCTGCCTGATTGATTACGTTGAAACTGAAATCGCCTAAGCCCAATGCTTTTCTATGGTAGGATGCCACTTTAGTATGTCCATAAACCACAGGGGTACAGTAATCGAGAATGCTCTGGTGCGCCAGGGTTTTAAGAATAACCTCAAGGCCAATGCCGTTCACGTCGCCTATACTAATACCTATTTTAATTTTACTGCTCATGTTTAAATGAAAATTTAGCGCAAAATACATAAAAATCATAAGGATGTTGTTTTTTCCTTTAGGGGGCTTGCTCTGGTATGGGCTTTAGCTGAAATTAACGGCCTGCCCACATCACCATTTGCAAGGCTTACGATGCTTTAAGGTTAATCTTGACAATTAGTCATAAAACTTTAGTTATTTTGCACAAATTAGGAACAGCGGTTGCTGTAGCCGGTATTAAGGGATAAGTATATGAGTTTGGTAAAGGCGAAAAAACATTTGGGACAACATTTTCTGACTGACAAGAAAATAGCGGCAAAAATTGTAGATGGTCTTCATCATACCGATCAATACCGTCAGGTACTGGAAGTGGGACCAGGAATGGGTATCCTTTCAGATATTCTTCTGGAGAGGGAAAACCTGGAGACCTATATGATCGATATAGACGTTGAATCATACAATTTTTTAAAAGATAAGTATCCCCAAATGGGCGGCAGGCTGATTAATGGTGACTTCCTGAAAATGGATCTCAGTGCCGTATTTCCAGGTAAATTTGCCATCATTGGTAACTTTCCCTACAATATATCTTCACAAATTCTGTTCAAAGTCCTTGAACACAGGGAGAATGTAGTGGAGATGGTTGGTATGTTCCAAAAAGAAGTTGCAGAACGCTGTGCTTCGAAATCAGGAACAAAAGACTATGGAATACTAAGCGTCCTCATCCAGGCATATTATGATATTGATTACCTGTTTACCGTAAAACCTGGTACTTTTAATCCGCCTCCAAAGGTAAACTCCGGCGTAATAAGGCTCAGCAGAAATAAAACTGTCACACTGGCCTGTGATGAAAAGTTGTTTTGGGTTGTAGTAAAAGCCGGATTTAACCAGCGTAGAAAAACATTACGTAACGCATTGTCGGGTGTACTTCCCAAAGCGAAAATGGACGACCATATTTTTTTTGAAAAACGCGCCGAACAGCTCAGCGTTGAGGATTTTATTGCCCTTACACAGCATGTGACTGAACGCTCGAAAATAACTATACAGACAGATGAAGGGTAAAATTTTAATTATCGATGATCTGCACCCCGCATTTAAAGACAGGGCAGTGCAGTTGGGTTATGAGGTAGACGATCTTCCAAAAATTACACGGGCAGAGACAATGGCAGTGATTTCGCAGTACGATGGTATTGCCGTGCGGACTAAATTCCGCATAGATAAAGAACTGATAGATGCGGCTCCGGGTCTTAAGTTTGTTGCCAGAGCAGGGGCTGGCCTTGACAATATTGATGAGGCTTATGCACTGGACAGAAACATCCGGCTGATCAATGCTCCTGAAGGAAACCGGGATGCGCTTGGCGAACACGCTGTGGGTATGTTGCTTTCTGTGCTCAATAACTACCGTAAGGCAGATATAGAAATCAGGAATGGTATCTGGGACCGTGAAGGAAGCAGGGGCTGGGAGCTGAAGGGAAAAACGGTAGGTATTATTGGTTACGGATTTATGGGGAGCAGTTTTGCCAGGAAACTTTCAGGTTTTGAAGTGAAGGTACTTGCCTATGATAAATATAAAACCGGCTTTTCTGACGAATATGCACAGGAGTGCAGTATGGAAGAAATTGTGAAACACAGTGATGTGCTTAGCCTTCACATTCCATTAACTTCAGAAACCAGACAAATGGTAAATGAAGAGTACTTATTCCATTTCAGGAAGAATATCTTTTTCATTAATACCGCGAGAGGGGAGATTGTAAATACAGTAGCGGTGCTCAACGCGATCAAAACCGGTAAGATCTTAGGAGCCGGACTGGATGTGCTTGAAGCAGAAAAGTTTCCAAAGCTCAGTGACCAGCCATGGTACAATGAACTGAAAGCATCTCCAAAAGTTTTACTTACGCCACATGTAGGTGGCTGGACATTCGATTCCTATCGAAAAATTTCTGAGGTACTTGCCGATAAACTGGAGCAGCTTTAAGATGTCCGGAGACAGAACAAGCCATCTCAAGTTAATGAGATGGCTTGTTCTGTATTAAAAGATCAGTTTATTGAACTGTTCCTATTTCTTCCAGCTGTTATCTGCAGGTACAGCATCCATATAGATGCCTCCGTCAATCACAATTGAAGTCACTGCCTTTAGTCCGTTAAACTGAACCGTGGTAGCCTTTTGATTGGCTTTCCAAATCAGCGGCGTCTGATGGATGACCTGTGTGGTTCCGTCAGCGTAAGTTACGTTCACATCAAAAGGCACGGCAAATCCGCCCACGTTATTTAACGAAACGGTATAGTTTGTGCCTTTGATAGCCACCTTGCTGATGGCAAGATCTATATAATTATTGCTAAAAAACCAGTTGTTCCAGTACCAGTTAAGGTCTTGTCCTGATACATCGTTCATGGTATTAAAGAAATCCCATGGAATAGGATGTTTACCGTTCCAACGGTCCATATAGGCCCGAAGATGTTTTTTGAAAGCCTCGTCGCCAAGCATATCCTTTAAGCCAAGATAAGACAAAGATGGTTTGACGTAGGCATTATTTCCCGAAGCCATTGTCGTCAATGTAATCACAGGCAATGCATCTTCAGTGGTACTGCTGGAGATCCATGGTTTTACCCTGAATCGTTTATAATTTTCAGCTGCTTTTTCTTTTCCCAGCTGATCGCAGGAGATCAGGTATTCCAGTGTAGTGGCCCATCCCTCATCCATATAGGCATAACGGGTTTCATTGATGCCCATATAAAAAGGAAAGTACGTGTGGGCAATTTCATGGTTCATCACAAACTGGCTGAATTCCATATCTGGAGTACTCGTATCGTTAACCATCATCGGATATTCCATATCTGCAAACCCCTGTACAACGGTCATTTTTGAGAAGGGATAGGGTACGCCAGGCCAATTGTTCGAAAACCAGTTCAAGGCAAGCTTTGACCAGGTTACACCATGGCTGAAATCTTTTGCCTTTATATCATAAGCAGCCTGTACACTGGTCCGTCTGTTTGATTTTGCATCAACTACTACACTTCCTGCATCCCATACATAATGGTTACTCAGTGCGAAAGTTACATCGGTAATGTGGCTGGTACTAAATTTCCAGGTATTCCATGCATTCTGTTTGGTGACCTCGCCCTTGGCCATTTCTTCGGCATTTGCCATAGAAATTACCTCATCGCTGGTCATTGATCTTTTTAAACGCTCGGCAATTTTAGGTTGCAGCACCTCATCTGGATTTTTCAGGTCGCCGGTTGCCCATACCACATAATTTTTTGGGGCTTTTACGCTGAACTGATAGTCGTTAAAGTCGTTATAAAATTCTGCCCTGCCAGTGTGTGGCATTCTGTCCCATCCGTTATAGTCGTCATATACCGATACACGCGGGAAAGAATATGCCACAAAAAATGTAGTGCTGTCCAGTTGTCCTTCCCTGCCGCTTTCTTTAGACAGGGGGTAACTCCAATATATTTTAATGCTGGCTGTTTCACCGGGTTTAATTGCCGTTTTCAATTTAATATTTTCAAAGGTGCCCCAGTCTTTTGCATCGATAGCATAAGTTTGTGCATTTATTATAAATGAGCTGATGCTCAATCCTGTCGTAAGAAAGCCCTTCCCGGTATAACCTGTCCTGGGTGCTTCAGGTTTGTGCACGTTGTTTACAAAGCGGATAGTAATATCGCGCAGGGTGTCAGGACTATTATTTGTATAGGCAATAGTCTCTGTACCTTTTACCAGTTTGTCCTTTGGCGTTACGGTAAGGTTCATGTTGTATTTGCCTTTATTTTGCCAGTAATGTTTTCCGGGCTTTCCGTCTGTTGAACGGGTGCCTTTTTCGTAAGCGGCTTTGATGTTTCTTGGCATGTACAGTTCCTGAGCCTGGGAGGCCACTGTACCCAGTAAAAACAGGGCTGCTAGTCTAAAGATTCTTTTCTGCATAAAATAATAAGTGTAGTTACACCAAAAGTAAACGTTTTAAGTTCTTTCTAAACAATTCAAATCAAAAGATTTGCTTTTATAAGAATAGCCTGTTATCTTCGTTATAATTGAAGCAAGACTATGTAGGCTTAAACTGCCGATATAGTCTTGTTTGTATTTTAAAGGAAGTTATAAATAATAAATTGAGCTATGACAGAGGTAACATACTACACTCAGGAAGGATTAGATAAGCTAAAGGAAGAAGTACATTACTTAACCACTACAGGGAGACAATTGATCTCCAAAGCTATAGCTGAAGCAAGAGATAAAGGTGATCTTTCCGAAAACGCTGAATACGATGCCGCCAAAGAGGCACAAGGATTGCATGAAGCAAAAATATCTAAGTTAAAAGCCACTTTGGCTTCGGCAAGGCTGATTGACGAATCGAAATTAGATCTAACAAAAGTACTTGCGTTGTCTATTGTGAAGATTAAAAATGTGAAAAACGGTGCTACAATGACCTATCAGCTGGTAGCGGAGAGCGAAGCAGATATGAAAAGTGGCAAAATTTCCGTGAAATCACCAATTGCACAGGGTTTACTAGGTAAATCTGTAGGTGATACAGCTGAAATTGAAGTCCCGGCAGGAAAGATAGAATTCGAAATCTTAGAAATCAGTAGATAAAAACAACCATATGCCAAGTATATTTTCAAAAATTGTTGCAGGGGAAATTCCCGCACATGTAGTTGCAGAAACCACAGAATTTCTTGCCTTTTTAGATGTCAGCCCGCTCACAATGGGACACGTGCTGGTTATCCCTAAACAGGAAATAGACTATATATTTGACATGGACGAGGAAAGTTATTTCGGGTTAACATTATTTGCTAAAATTGTAGCCGGAGGCATTAAAAAAGCATTTCCATGTATTAAAGTAGGTATGGCTGTAATTGGTCTTGAAGTACCTCACGTACATATCCATCTTATTCCGATGAATAATGTAAGCGATATGAATTTCAGTAAACCTAAGCTGAGCCCTTCCCAGGAAGAACTGGAAGAGGCTGCATTGAAGATTAAAGCACAGTTATAACAACTGTGCTACTTTAACTTTTCGTTATTCCTGTGCCTGTCTGCATCCCTGATACTTTTCTTCACTAGATTTTTTTCCAATGCTTCGGTCAGGTTAATTCCTGTCTGATTAGCCAGGCAGATCAGCACAAAAAGCACGTCTGCCATTTCCTCACCAAGATCAACAGCTTCATCACTTTTCTTAAATGACTGCTCTCCATATCTGCGTGACATGATACGGGCAACTTCTCCGACCTCTTCCATTAAGATGGCCGTGTTGGTCAGTTCGTTAAAATAGCGTATACCCGTTGTATTGATCCACTGGTCTACTGTTTCCTGTGCTTCCTCTATAGTCATTATTCCTTGTTTTTTGTGTCTATGATTATTGTTACCGGGCCATCGTTAACCAGGGTCACTTTCATATCAGCGCCAAAAATGCCCGATTGTACTGGCTTACCCAGTAACTGGTCCAGCTGCCCAATCATCGTTTCGTAAAGGGGTATTGCCTTGTCAGGTCTTGCCGCCCGGGTAAATCCTGGCCTGTTACCCTTTTTCGTAGCGGCAAACAAAGTAAACTGGCTGATTAATAATATGCCGCCTCCAATATCTAACAAAGATTTGTTCATAAGGTCCTGGTCGTCTCCAAAAATCCTCATGTTTACGATCTTCGCGGCTAACCAGTCTACGTCGTCCTGTGTGTCGTTATCTTCTACGCCCAGTAATACCATTAGTCCCGCGGCAATTTCTCCTGTAACTTTACCTTCTACTTTGCAACTGGCTTCTGTAACTCTTTGTATGACGGCTCTCATTGTATTTATGCTTTGTATTTATGCTCTTGTTTCATTGCCATGAAAGATACTGAGGTAACTCTCATACCGGCTGATTTCAATTTCATCATTTTCTACGGCTTTTAATACTGCGCAGCCAGGCTCATTGATATGGCGGCAGTTATGGAATTTGCAGAGATGCATCAGGTCGCGCATTTCCCTGAAATAATGGCCCAGTTCTTCCGGTTTGATATCATATATACCCAACTCTCTGATTCCTGGCGTATCAATGAGGTAACCTCCAAATGGCAGTGTATGCATTTCTGCAAACGTTGTGGTATGCTGCCCCTTATCGCTGGATTCTGAAATTTCTCCAGTTTTAATACTATGTCCCGGTAGCAGGGCATTGATCAGGCTCGACTTACCCACACCCGAATGACCAGAAAATAAAGTAGTCTGATCCTTCAGCAGGCTTTCGATCAGTGGAATATTGGTTCCTTCCAGTGCTGACACTTCATAACATGGATAGGCAAGTCGTTCATAAATATTTTTGTAGTCGGCCAGTACTGCCAGTCCGTCTTCATTAAAAAGGTCCAGTTTATTAAATATCAGTGTTGCCGGAATACGGTAAGCTTCTGCCGTTACAAGAAACCGGTCTATAAAGCCAAGGGAAGTTCGTGGTGAAACCAGTGTAACCACTAAAAATGCCTGATCCAGGTTAGCGGCAATGATCTGGGCTTGCTTAGAAAGGTTAATGGATTTCCTGATGATATAGTTTTTCCGTTCATGCAGCTTATAAATCACCCCATTATCGGAGTTAGGCTCCATTTCGAAATCCACCTGATCCCCTACGGCAATAGGATTGGTGGTTTGAATTCCTTTAATACGGAATTTACCTTTAATCCGACAGTCGTAATCCTTGCCATCTTCGCCGTGTACCAGGTACCAGCTTCCTGTTGATTTTATTACTAATCCTTGCATATATACGCTGTAAAGGTAAGTAAAAAAGTAGATGCTGTTTTCTCAATTGATTTATTGCAGGGCAAGCTTTAACTGAAATGATTTAGCCTAAATGATTTATTTTTTTGGCGAAATGCTTGCTTATTAGAAAATAATAACTTTACTTTATGGCGTAGCAGTAATGAAGCAATATCCGCTACTTTGATATGATAAATAATTCAACAATTACATCCATTATTATTACCACCACCGGTGAACCCGGAGGCAGGTGAACTAATGGTATAAAGAAAAAATAAAAACCATAGAAAGCGCCTTCCTCAAACCGGAAGGCGCTTTTTTTTTAAACCAAACACTATGAATATTTTAAAATTCGGAGGTACTTCAGTAGGTTCAGTAGAAGGCATCCGTACCCTGATCAGTATACTGAAGGAGGGAAATGATGAGGAATACCCGGTAGTTGTACTTTCGGCAATGAATGGTGTAACTAACCTGCTGCAGGCCATGGCAGAGAAAGCTGTACTGGCAGAAGAATATGCAGCAGAACTGAAACAGATTGAGGAAAAACATTTCCACGTGGTACGTGAGCTGCTACCGGCTTCAGCACAGAATCCCGTATTTACCAGGTTAAAAATTTACTTCAATGAGCTTGAAGATATCCTGCAATCTGTATTTACGCTGAAAGAATTGAGCCCGCAAACACGCGACCTCATCCTTAGTTTTGGCGAGCGCTGTTCCACTTTCATGATCAGCCATATTGCCAGACAAGAATTCAAAGACGCCCTTTGTGTAGAGGGTGCCGAACTAATTAAGACAGATAACAATTTTGGACAGGCGAAGGTAAATACACCTTTAACAGAATTGCTGATCCAGGATTTTTATGCCGCTAACACTGGTAAGTTATTATTTGTAACTGGGTTTATTGCCAGCAATAGCGATGGAAGAATTACTACTTTAGGCCGTGGCGGAAGTGACTATACCGCTGCTATATGGGGTTCTGCTTTAAATGTTGCACAAATAGAGATCTGGACAGATGTAGACGGGATGCTCACTGCAGATCCAAGAATAGTTGAAAAAGCATTCTCCCTGGCTGAGCTTAGTTATACTGAAGCCATGGAGTTGTCTTATTTTGGCGCGAAGGTGATTTATCCACCAACTATGATCCCGGCGTTTTTGAAAAAAATTCCTATTGTTATCAAAAACACCTTCAATACAGCATTTGAAGGTACATATATCCGCCATGGTGTAGATTCGTCGGGTTTTCCTATCAAAGGGATTTCTTCAATTGATGATATCAGCATACTGAACCTTTCGGGCAGCGGTATGGTGGGAAAAGCTGGTTTCAGCGGTCGCCTGTTTTCTCTTTTATCAAGGGAACAAATCAATGTTGTACTTATAACTCAGTCTTCATCAGAACATAGTATCACTTTTGCTGTTAAACCGGCAGACGCACTAAAGGCCCTTGCTATTATCAGCAAAGAATTTGAATTGGAGCTGCATGCAAAAAAACTGGAATATCCGCAGGTAGAAAACGGTTTATCTGTTCTGGCCATTGTAGGTGAGAACATGAAACACACCCCCGGAATGTCTGGAAAATTATTTCATGCATTAGGAAGGAACGGTGTAAACGTCCGTGCCATTGCACAGGGTTCTTCAGAATATAATATTTCGGTTATCCTGTCAAAAACAGATCTATCCAAAGCGGTAAATGCTGTGCATGATGCTTTCTTTGCCGATCTGAAGAAAACCTTACATATTTTTTGCCTGGGTACTGGTAATATAGGTAAAACGCTTTTCCGTCAGTTGCTCAACCAAAGCCCAATGCTGGCGAAAAACAACGATCTGGAAGTAAAGGTAATGGGGATAAGCAATTCTCGTCAAATGTACCTGAGTACAACTGGATTTGATTTGGCAAACTGGGAGAATGAGCTAACTGCGAATGCGGAGCCTGCCGACCTGAAAGAATTTGTGAAACAGATGAAGGCACTGAATTTGCCAAATTGTGTTTTTGTTGATAATACGGCGAGCCCTAACCCGGTAGATTATTACCAGGATATATTGGAATCAAGCATCTCTGTTGTTACCTGTAACAAGATTGGAAATTCTGGTGAATATAGTCAGTATGCGGCTTACAAAGCTGCTGCGCGTACTTACGGTGTAGACTTTCATTATGAAACCAATGTCGGTGCAGGCCTTCCCATCATTCGGACCCTGAAAGATCTGATGATGAGCGGTGACAACATCGCCAGTATCGAAGCTATCCTTTCTGGTACCATTTCTTACATTTTCAACAATTTTAAAGATGACATTCTTTTCCATGAAATTGTGAAATCTGCACAGGATATGGGTTACACAGAACCAGATCCGCGTGATGACCTGAACGGAAAAGATTTTATGCGAAAAATGCTCATTCTTGCAAGGGATGCTGGTTATCCATTGGAAGAAAGTGATATAGAAATTCAGAGTATGCTGCCCCCTGCATGTATGGCGGCAGAAACTGTAGCTGATTTCTATCAGGAATTAGAAAACAATGCCGAATATTTCGAAAACCTGAAAACACAAGCTGCAGACAGTGGAAAAGTATTAAGGTATATAGGTAAACTGGAAGCTGGGAAAGTGGCCATTACGCTGCAGATGGTAGATGATGCCCACCCGTTTTATATGCTTTCGGGTAGTGACAATATTATTTCATTTATTACCGACCGTTATAAAGACCGTCCCCTGGTAGTAAAAGGTCCGGGTGCAGGCGCAGAAGTAACTGCCGCTGGTGTTTTTGCAGATATAATAAACGTGGGTAAACGATGAGAGAGTCAGTAAAAGTTTTTGCCCCAGCTACGGTTGCAAACGTGGTTTGTGGATTTGATGTGTTAGGATTTGCAGTAAATGAGCCAGGTGATGAAGTGATTATGCGACTCACCGATAAACCAGGTGTACTCATCTCTAAAATTACAGGAGATGAAGGTCGATTGCCGCTTAACCCGGCTAAGAATACTGTGAGCGCGAGTGTTCAGGATTACCTGAAACATATTGGCCGTGAAGATCTGGGAATTGATATAGAGCTTCATAAAAAAATGCCTATTGGCAGTGGCCTGGGTTCAAGTTCTGCAAGTACTGTGGCCGGACTATTCGCCATCAATACGCTGATGGATAACCAGCTGACCAATAAAGAACTGGTTCCTTTTGCTATGAAAGGTGAGGAGTTGGCCTGTGGTTACGGACATGCAGATAATGTAGCCCCTGCTTTGCTTGGTGGTTTTGTATTGATCAGAAGTTATGAGCCACTGGATGTGATCAGTCTTCCCTTTCCTGAAGAAATGTATGCGGCCATTGTATATCCGGAGGTTGACGTACCAACTAAAGATGCCAGACAGATGATCCGTACTAAAGTTTTGCTTAAAGATGCAGTAAAACAATGGGGTAATGTGGCAGGCTTAGTAACTGGTTTGTTTACTAAAGATTACGACCTGATTGGCAGAAGTATGGTTGACGGACTTGTAGAGCCTACCCGTTCTATACTGATTCCTGATTTTTACAAGATGAGAAGCATTGCCATGGAAATGGGCGCTATCAGTTTCGGCATTTCCGGTTCCGGCCCATCTGTTTTTGCTTTAACCAAAGATGAGGCAACAGGCCGTGCCATTACGCAAGCCCTGCAGCAACAATTAAAATCCATCCAAATAAATAGCCTGTCGTTTGTATCATCGGTCAATAAAAAAGGACCGGTTGTGCTCGACTAAATATACCTAAAATGAAACTATACAGTACCAATAACCACAACCTTAGCATCGATTTTCAAACCGCTGTTTTTAACAGCATGCCCCTTGACAAGGGTTTATATATGCCAGCAGTGATTCCTGCGCTGGATGCCAACTTTATTGAAAACCTGGCACAGTACAGCCTGCCGGAAATAGCTTATAAAGTTGCCTATACCTTACTTAACGAAGACATTCCTGCAGAGGACCTGAAGGCGTTGATTAATGATGCCATCAATTTTGATGCACCTGTAAAGGAATTGAATGATGACACTTATGTGCTTGAGTTGTTTCATGGTCCCTCGCTGGCATTTAAGGACTTTGGTGCAAGGTTTATGAGCAGGGTAATGGCATATTTTCTGAAAGATGGTGAACAACTGCTCGACGTGCTTGTAGCTACTTCCGGAGACACAGGCGGCGCAGTAGCCTTGGGCTTTCTTGGTGTGCCTAATACCAGAGTGACCATTCTATACCCGAAAGGAAAGGTGAGTGAAATACAGGAATTGCAATTGTGTAGCAATGGTCAGAATATCCGTGCAATTGAAATTGACGGTACATTCGATGACTGCCAGGCTTTGGTAAAACAGGCTTTTGCTGACGAAGATCTGAATAGCAAAATGAGGTTGACCTCAGCTAACTCAATCAACATTTCCAGACTGATCCCGCAAACATTTTACTACTTTAATGCGGTGGCGCAATTGTTAAGGCAAGGAAAAAAAGATGTGGTATTTTCAGTTCCCAGCGGGAATTTTGGAAATATTGCTGCGGGTTTACTTGCATTTAAGATGGGATTGCCTGTTAAGCGCTTTATCGCCGCAACCAATGCAAATGACACTGTTCCGCGATTTCTAGAAACTGGAATTTATGAAACAAGGCCATCCGTTCAAACTTATGCCAATGCAATGGATGTAGGTGCACCAAGCAACTGGGTAAGAATTATGGAACTGTTCCAGCAGGATAGTGTTGAATTGAAAGAAATGGTGAAAAGCTATCGTTACGATGACGCAGAAACTGCACAGGCAATAGCTGATATTTATCGCCAATTTAATTATGTGGCTTGTCCTCATACAGCAATTGCATGGCTCGCTATCCAGGCGTATGAGGCTGCATATCCCTCAGAAACTGATACTTTTGTGTTCTTGTCAACGGCGCATCCCTGCAAATTTCCCGATATTATTCCAGAAGATATCGCTTCAGCAATGGATATGCCAGCGCAGGTTGAAGAACTGAAGATGAAAGAAAAATCTGCTACAGCAATGCGTGTAGATTTCCAGGCTTTCAAAACGTTTTTGCTAAATAGCAGCAAATAATTACATCACTTTACTAAAACGCATAATGGCGATATCCCCCATCATAAAATTGAGGGTGGTATCGCCATTTATGGTATATTTATTTACCTTTTTCAGCATTTCGAAAAATATAGCTTCTCCTTCGCCAGGACAGGCCATTTTTGTCATAGCCAGTGGTTCGTTGAAATTGATAGATGAATCGTCGGCGATCAGTTTACCTGCAAAAGAATTACAACTGCTGTTCCCACTTAGTTTTTTTTCGGCCAGGTTGAACATTAACTGCGGTTTTTTTCCCGGGTAAAGCCCGTTGAAGGCTATTCTTGGTCCAGAAATATAATTCAATTCCCATGTTCCACCTAGCTTTGACAGATCTGAACTTGCCTCAACCGTATTTCTTAATGTATTACATGATGATAATGTAACCACAGCAAGCATTATCAATGTCATCCTTCTCATAACGTTCCGCTTTGTAGGCTTGAAATGTACAAAGAATCTGCCAAACTTTTTGGAAATATCGTGTGTCGAATTAAAATATTGCCTGTGCAATTTTTCTGGTCGGTTCAGGGTTGCTCATGGTGTAGAAATGCAATACCGGTGCGCCAATTTTTACCAGCTCTTTACACTGCGCAATCATCCATTCAATACCAACTTGTTTTACGTCTTTTTCGCTTTTACATGCCTGTACTGCTTCAGTAAGGTCTTCAGGCAAGTCAAGGTGGAAAATTTTTGGAAGGCTAATCAGTTGTCTGGAAGATGTAATAGGTTTAAGGCCTGGAATGATAGGTACATTTATTCCGTTTATCCTGCATTGGGCAACAAATTCTGAGTATTTTGCATTATCAAAAAACATCTGTGTAACGATAAATTCCGCGCCCATATCTACCTTTTGTTTAAGGTATTTAAAATCGGTTTTTAAATTCGGGGCCTCAAAATGTTTTTCAGGATATCCCGCAACCCCTATACAGAAATCGGTCTGATAGGCATCATGGTCTTCAAACAGGTATTTCCCTTTATTCATGTTTGCTACCTGCTCTAAAAGATCCGTTGCATAGGCATGGCCTCCTGGTGTTGGAATAAAACCCGAATCCGCATGTCTTGCGTCCCCGCGTAATACCAAAACATTATCTATACCCAGAAACTGAAGGTCTATTAGTGCATTTTCGGTCTCTTCCTTAGTAAAACCACCGCAGATGAGGTGCGGCACAGCGTCTACTTTGTACCTGTTCATAATTGCAGCGCAAATGGCGACAGTACCCGGCCGTTTGCGGTACGAAACCTTCTCCAGCAGGCCATTGTCATGTTGCTTGTAGATGTAATCTTCCCGGTGATAGGTTACATCAATAAAAGGCGGGTTGAACTCCATTAAAGGATCAATCGCATCATATATGTCAGTAATGCTTTTTCCTTTTACAGGTGGCAGTAATTCAAAAGAAAACAGGGTTTTCCCCCCTGCATTGGCAATGTGGTCGGTGATTTTCATGTAGGTTTAATAAGCTAAATTAGGGCTAAGCCATCTTTCGGTATCATCAAGGGACATATTTTTTCTGTTTGCATATTCTTCCACCTGGTCTTTAGTAATTTTCCCCAGTCCGAAATAGCGAGACTGCGGGTGGGCAAAGTAAAATCCGCTTACTGCAGCGGTAGGATACATGGCAAAACTTTCTGTGAGGCGTAATCCCGTTTGTTTTTCTGCATCAAGTAAGGCAAACAGTGTTTCTTTCTCTGTGTGATCCGGGCAGGCGGGATATCCCGGTGCAGGACGGATACCTGCATAATCTTCCTTAATCAGATCGTCGGTGGTCAGTTCTTCATCTTTTGCGTATCCCCAATATTCTTTACGTACCAGTTCATGCATACGTTCCGCAAAGGCTTCAGCCAGCCTGTCGGCCAAAGCTTTTGCCATGATGCTGTTATAATCATCATGGTTGGCTTCAAATTCTGCAACCAGCTCGTCACAGCCTATACCTGTAGTAACGGCAAATCCTCCAAAGTAATCCTGCACACCGCTGTCTGCAGGTGCAACAAAATCTGAAAGGGCATAATAAGGTTGTCCTGCAACCTTTTCTGCCTGCTGACGCAGGGTATGAATAGTAACGGGTTTGCCCTCTACTTCAAGCAGGATGTCGTCGCCAACAGAGTTTGCAGGCCAGAAACCTATTACGCCGTTAGCAGTGAGCAATTTTTCATCTACAATTCTTTTGAGTAACACCTGTGCATCTTCAAACAATTTTTTAGCTTCATCGCCAATTTTCTTGTCAGAGAAGATTCTTGGGTAACTGCCGCCCATTTCCCATGTGTGGAAAAAAGGTGTCCAGTCAATATATGGAACCAGTTCTTCGAGCGGATAGTTGGAAAGGGTTTTTGTTCCCAGAAACGCAGGTGCCGGAGCTACCTGCTGAGGGTCGATCTGGAATTTCTCTGTTCTGGCCTCTTCAATGGTTTTATAACGTTTGTCTGATCGTTTATTTAAATGCGCTTCACGTGCTTTATCATATTCCTGCCTTACATTGTCAATATAAGCACCACGTGTTTCTTCGTTCATCAGGGTGCTGCAAACAGAAACACTCCTTGATGCGTCAAGTACATGGATAGCCGGACCAGAATAATTAGGTGCAATTTTTACTGCCGCGTGAATTCTTGAGGTGGTAGCACCTCCAATCAATAGCGGTATGGTAAAACCTTCACGTTCCATTTCTTTCGCAAAATGGACCATTTCATCAAGAGAGGGGGTAATCAGCCCGCTTAAACCAATGATATCTGCATTTATTTCCTTGGCTTTTTTGATGATTTCCTGGGCAGGGACCATCACGCCCATATCTACAATTTCAAAATTATTACAGGCCAGTACAACGCCAACTATATTTTTTCCTATATCATGTACATCACCTTTTACAGTTGCCATCAGTACGCGGCCAGCCGAAGAACTTTGATCACCATCAGGGTTGTCAAGTTTTTCCTGCTCAATAAATGGCAGCAGGTAAGCCACCGCTTTTTTCATCACCCTTGCCGATTTTACCACTTGTGGTAAAAACATCTTTCCGGCGCCAAATAAATCCCCCACAATGTTCATCCCATCCATTAGAGGGCCTTCAATTACATGTATCGGACGGTCATATTGCTGTCTCGCTTCTTCCACGTCGTCATCCAGGTATTCAATAATTCCTTTAACAAGTGAATGTGACAGGCGGGATTCTACAGATTCTTTTCTCCATTCTTCATCCTTAACCAGTTCTTTACCTTTTGATTTAACGGTTTCAGCAAAGTCAACCAAACGTTCTGTAGCGTCGTCGCGTCTGTTCAGCAATACGTCTTCTACTCTTTCCAGTAGTTCGGCAGGAATAGCTTCATATACTTCAAGCATGCCCGCGTTCACAATACCCATATCCAGCCCAGCTTTGATAGCATGGTATAGAAATGCCGAGTGCATCGCCTCACGTACAGTATTGTTCCCTCTGAAAGAGAAGGATATATTAGATACTCCGCCGCTTACTTTGGCATGGGGAAGGTTTTCTTTAATCCATCTGGCAGCGTTGATAAAGTCAACGGCATAATTGTTATGCTCTTCAAGTCCTGTAGCTACTGTTAATATATTCGGGTCGAAAATGATGTCCTCAGCTGGGAAGCCGATCTCTCCAACCAGGATATCATAAGAACGTTTACAAATCTCTTTTCTGCGTTCAAAGTTGTCTGCCTGGCCTTGTTCATCAAAAGCCATCACTACCACTGCTGCACCAAAATTCATAATTTTGCGGGCACTTTCGCGGAATTTATCTTCTCCTTCTTTCAGTGAGATAGAGTTTACTATACCCTTTCCCTGTAAACATTTCAATCCGTTTTCAATTACGCTCCATTTGGAGGAGTCAACCATGATAGGGAGTTTGGAAATATCAGGTTCCGAGGCGATCAGGTTAAGGAATTTGGTCATTGCCGCTTCAGAATCAAGCATTCCCTCATCCATGTTTACATCAATAACCTGAGCTCCGCCTTCTACCTGCTGGCGTGCAACTGTAAGTGCGGCTTCATAATCGCCGCTTAATATCAACTTGGAAAATTTTGGGGAACCTGTGATATTGGTTCTTTCACCAATATTAACAAACATGCTTTCCGGAGTAATGGTAACCGGCTCAAGTCCGCTTAGGCGCATGTAGGGAGGGAGGGTAGGAATAACTCGCGGGCTAACATTTCTCGCTTTGGCCGCTATTGCAGCAATGTGCTCTGGCGTGGTGCCACAACAACCACCAACAATGTTTACAAATCCGCTTTCTATAAAGTCTCCTACCAGAGTAGCCGTTTCATTTGGCATTTCATCATAGGCGCCAAATTCATTTGGCAAACCGGCGTTTGGATAAGCAGAAACGTAACATGCCGCTTTTGCCGAAAGCTCCTCGATATGGGGCCTCATATCTTTGGCACCCAGGGCACAGTTAAAACCGATGCTTAATGGTTTGGCGTGGATAATAGAGTTTAAAAACGCCTCAGCCGTTTGGCCTGACAGTGTTCTGCCCGATGCATCGGTGATAGTACCTGAAATCATGATCTCGATTTTTCGGCCAATTACCTCTTCATACTGCTTAATTGCAAAAATTGCCGCTTTGGCATTAAGGGTATCAAATATTGTTTCTATCAGCAATAAATCTGAACCACCGTCAATAAGTCCTCTTACCTGCTGGTAATAGGCATCGGCAAGTTCATCAAAAGTTAAGGCGCGGTAGCCCGGATCATTAACATCTGGTGAAATAGATAAGGTGCGATTGGTTGGGCCTACTGCCCCCGCTACGAAACAGGTGCGACCAGGATTGGCGGACATGAATTCATTTACCGCCTCTTTGGCAATCTTAGCACCTTCAAAGCTCATTTCATAGTCCAGTTCTTCCATCTGATAGTCGGCCAGAGAAATACGTTGAGTACTAAAAGTGTTGGTTTCTACTATATCCGTTCCTGCTTTCAGGTATTCTGTATGTATAGCTTTAATAATATCAGGACGTGTGATATTTAATAAATCGTTATTGCCCTTTACGTCGCAGGGATGGTCCTTAAAACGTTCTCCCCTGAAGTCTTCTTCAGTAAGGACATAGCGCTGGATCATGGTGCCCATTGCACCGTCAATAATTAAAATACGTTTTTCTAACTCTTCTCTAATGTTCATTATCGGGGGTGAATACATAGCCTTTTTCCGTCTGCCATCGGTTTTACCAAATAACCTGATGCGAAAAAATTAATAAACAGGCTTAATCAGAAATCCGGGACCGGATCGAATTAACTTATCTTTCAGGAGCAGCGGTAACTGGTCGAGTAGAATGTAGCACCTTGTAAGCACAGGTTGCTAAGACTTCGCAGGGTCTAATCCCTCCGTCTTTCTTTATAAGCGAGTGCAAAAATGCAACAAAGAAAAATCAAATCCAAGAAATGTCCGGTTAAACCAAGGAAAATTGCAATACAATGCAACCGATTTCGAATACAGGATGCTACAGGTTGCGTAATAATTTTGTTTTCAGTAATTTGCTTACTGAATTAGTTAAGATTATTAATTCGACAATGCAAACCAAATTATAAATCGTATGAAACAAATCTCGAAATGGGATAGGTCTCGCAGCAGTCCCTAGCTGTGCGCTCCCTTGTCTAAAATTATTTAGAATTTCTCATCTAATAACAACCAAATATGTATCGGAACATCTACATGAAATTTAATTTTCATCTGCGCGTATTGACACTTTTTTTTGTCTTTTCGGGCATTCACATGAGCGCTTCAGCGCAACAAACTTTAAATGGTAAGGTTACTGACGAAAACAATACCGGGATACCCGGTGCATCGGTAATCATCAAAGGGCAATCTAAAGGTACGGTCACTGATGGCCGTGGCCTCTTCACTATTGCAGTTAGCCCTGGGCAAACACTGGTAATTTCAT
>Ga0247734_1000258_pt1 | contig 47579 bp, 41 predicted proteins | sample UWRJL103311B2_FD_180933 | JGI IMG/M metagenome (GOLD analysis project Ga0247734, IMG submission 180933) | Plant litter microbial communities from Arlington Agricultural Research Station in Wisconsin, United States - UWRJ-L103-311B-2 | ecosystem: Environmental > Terrestrial > Plant litter >...
CTGAAATCGAACTAACATAAAAAATTGAAGAACTTCTTGCCCTCGATTTTTGTATGTAGATAATATGACCATAATTGCACACAGGAGAAGTCTCGAATGTAAAATGCAAGTGAATACACCACAGAATTTAACATATGAAGTTCAAGTTACTTTAGGGATTTATGCGAAACCAGCAGTCATTTCTGTGTGGTGTTGTTTCAGGTTTGAAGTAATTCTAACCACCGCTTGAAAATCCGGAAATCTGCGAAAAGCTAGACACAAGTGCAACTCAAGTATGCCAATAGCAAGTACTTTGAGAAGAGAAATTAGAGTTGATATACAATCAACACATAAATTTTGGCCTGTATTATATTCTGGTCACTGCTGATCGTCTGATATTAATGCACGCGATTCGAGGATAGATGGGAACTGAATTTGATTGTGTCATAGTCTTCTCAAACTATTGTGAGGCATTTCTACTTTGATAAACGACCTTTATTTGCCAAAGAAGAAAAAAGAAAGAAAGACAACACCTAAAACAAACAGAACATGCTTCAAAGGCGTACGACTGGAAGTGCAATTTGGTGATCGTTAGACTCTCTATTTTGTTTTGCTCTGTTTAGACTAGTAAGCGGTAACTGAAGATTACGAAATCTCACTTTGCTAAATTCTAATTACGGTATACTATGAGGTATTTAGACTTGGCTGTTATGGTGAAGAGGTTAACGAACTCGTCACATCCTTGTGCTATGTGTCGGCGAAGATCTTGGAGACCGAATGCAAGAAATGAGTCCCCCAGACTTTTGAGGAAAGCACGACGCGAGAAGTAATATCAGCAGCAACAGCATGGCCTAGAAACGCAAAAGCGAGATAAAACGAGTGACTAGCTTGAGATTATTCATCAGATAAAGCAAGATGGGAATAAAGCTCAATTGAGAACCTTCAACCGTGATGATGATAGATCGAAACAGCGTTCATCTTTACGAATTCACGGGAAACAAAATGAAAACGGGGGTGTCTCAAATTTACTTTCATTGGTTACCATAAAAATTGAGAGGCAAGAGAGTCCCTTTGGTATCATGGTATCATGGTAGCATATTCCCGTCCTATTTAACTCCAGAGCCATCGAAATCAAATTGCCGTGATTCCCTGACAAACCCAGTTACTCCATGCCACTCCATGCTACTCCATGCTGATCCGTATGATTATAATGCCGTCAAAAACTCCATGCCATGCTTCACAAGATGAGTGCTTGGAAAAGGGAGATCGTATAGTCGAAGTCGGTTGTTATGCATGGATAGCGAGTAATTGTGAAAATCTGTGCTAATTTGCTGATCTGAGCAGACTCATAAGAACACGCCCACCCATTTCTCCCTACTGCGAACATCTGACTCGCAATCCTCAACTGCGCAAAGCAGACCTTTCACTTTCTTGTTCTTAAGTGGGGCTTCTATGAAAGATGCTTTGAAGGTTTGTTGTTTGGATGGGGTACGATGCTGAAAGCATTTGTTGCAATATACCTAGAGGAATATTTTGTCAGTAAGTACCAATGAACGGAGAGGAAAAAACCTACGTGACCACATTCGCGCAAGACCCAGAAGGGATGCTCCTCTCTCTCCTTCTTGGTGGGTTCTTTGCCTCCCTTCTTCACAATTGGCTCCTCTTCGTGCTTGTTATGAACCAGCTCCTCTTCACAGCTTGGGCAAATAATTGTGTCATTTTCCGTTGGCGACCGTGTATAACCTTCCTTGGCTGGTTTTGGAGGAACATGGTCCGGCTTCCGGTCGGCGAATGCATCTCTTTGATAATTCATTTCGCCGGGCATAGCTTGATGAACAGCTGCGTTGATCTGAGCAGCATTAATCACTTGGAAGTGTAGACCATGCTCTCCAAATGCGGCAAATGCAAAATCGTGGAAGTCGTCTGCGTCAGCTCCTCCTTGATCCATATCGGCGTTGCGGCCGGCGGCGAAAACCCTGTTTAAATTTATACGTTGTGCAAAATGCCCCATTCGAGCATGAAAGCCAGGCCTGGGGGCAGGAGACATAAAAAGAGGTGGCGAATCAACTCGAGGTGGAGGGGGTGGAGGTGGTAGATGATGTCGTCTGGGTACCTGTCGTGAATGTGTGACCTCTAACTCTGGCTCGTCTTCTCCAGCATCGTTGTCGTCCGTAAGATCTATTACAGTCGCAGCTTGGCCGTCGCTTCTTCCCAGTTGTGGTGGTGCTCGGGTTCTGGCTCTAGATTGCGAGACTACAGGCAGATCGTCGGTATCATCGGTGAGATCGATGGTTAGAGTTTGAGAAGCTTGATGCTGCAGCCGTGGCCGTACTGGCTGAGATCTGTCAGACATATTGTCGGCTACTCGAGCAAAGTGCGGCGGGTTATGAGGGTGCGAAAGACGTCGCCGTTCTATAGAGGGAATACTGTTGCCCCTCCTCAATGCAGAAGGAAAACGTTGGTATACTGGTGAGGGCGAGAGATTTGTTTGATGAGACATATCAGCATACGATCTCTAAGATCAATAGATTAGCAATTATTGCGGGAATACGTAGGATGAGGCCGGCGTAATCTACCTTGTGCTGCTGTGGTCTTTGCCATCCATCCATCACATTCAATTCTGGCTGGAGCAGATTCGGTGTGCTTATGTACTGCTAACAAAGGAACAATATTAGGAACAATATTATATTTCGGACCTAATGACCGTGTAGGTCAGCAAAAGGTGTAGACTCTACAAAAAATCGAGGCGAGATGTTCGGTGTTGTTAGAAGTAACGAACTAAGCTGGGGTTGGAATTAATATGGTCGGTACCTCCGTACACAAGGCGGCTCTTGCCCGCCTGCCCGCTAGATGCACAACAATGAATGCCAACTTGTTAACACCGAAAGATAGTGGTGGCACACTATCCGGAGTTAGGGCATCAAAACTTAACGTACACATACGTGCACTACACTAGAGTGTACAAGTGATTCTTAGGTAGAGGTAGGAAGGGGAGTGGCTCAAATTCAATTGCATCTGAAAGGTGATTTGCACAGCAAGCTAATTGTGCTAAGTCACTAAAATCTCCAGACGACTATGTAATACATCTATCCTGTCACTTTTGGCAACAGAGGCTTACTAACGTTATGAGCCACACGGGCAGTGACCAAATTGTGATTACTAGATGGAAGAGAATGGAAACTAGTTCTCCTCTGAAAGTTTCTCAGTCTTTCGCAAGGTGTGTTGTTGGAAGAGATTCATGCCCGGGCTAACTTGTTATAATGAGAGTTAACTCACTCACAAGGCCGACGCAGCTCTCACAAACGAGCATGGATTTCTCATCATCACGATTAAGCTAATCACAGTTCCTATTAAGACATATTATATACAACGCAAAGGATGTGGTGTCAAATTCTCCATTTTCAGGCACTATTAGCCTCCGCACTGAGGCAGATATACTAAATGCAATTTTACACCACGTTCCTATATTACAGACTGCTGATAGAACAGCTCCATGGCTGCTTATTATCCCGCACTTTGATAGACCAAACTCCATTAGACCCGTTCTCATCCCAGAATTGTAAGAATACCATCGCTGTTAACTGTGAACAAGCTGCTGGCTTGTGGCCCCCATTCAACAGCAGTAGCTGGTACAGCCAAGCTGATGACATCTGACCATGACTTCGATGATTTCGTGTATTGGGAGATGGTCAGGCCGCCAGGTCCTGCAGCGGCGAGAAACTGGCCGGTGTAATCCCAGCGGATGGTATCAACTTGGCCACCTATCTCCAATACCTTGGCCTCGGCTGCCTTGCCTTCCTTCCGCAAATCAAAGATCACGACACTATTCGATCCTTTTGCAACCGCCGCAAACCAAATGCCGTTCTCGGAGAAACTAATGTCTTGAACTGGACCTCCTAGATCGAAATTTGCAGCGCTCTCCCCAGTTTTGACGTGGAACAATTTAATCTGACCATCTGCTCCGCCAGCGGCAAAAAGATGTCCATCTGGATGGAATGCGGCACTGGCAAGTTCTGGTTATATTAGCGTACGTCACTTTAATGGAAAGAAAGCAACCATACCAGAATCAGTGTATACCTGTGTGACTGCCTTTCGGCCAACTAAATCGTAAAACACAAAGCTCTTATCAACTCCGACTGAAGCTAGAATATCGCCGCAGGGGTGCAACGCCACTGCATTCGCTCTCCCAGCATGGGACGTAAATGTAGTCTCATTCGAACCAAGTACCTTCACGGATCCAGATAAAGTAGAGATAATGGGTTGACTTTCATACCATACGGCATCAGTGACGGCACCACCAGCCTCGAATGATTGCAGTACTTTGGCGCCTGAAACCGAATAAATGCCAGCAGTACCGTCTGATCCACCGGTTATAACCAATTCGCCAGCTTCGTTTACAGCAAGGGAGGTTGCGCCTGGGTATAGTGGCTCCGACGGAACTACACCATCACCAAACTTCTCAATAGTCTCTGTGGTACTCCAACCTTTTGGAACTGGGCGCTTCCGCCTGCTTTTGGAAAGCCTGAACGCCGTTAGTGATTGTCTTGTTACTAGGAAAGCAACTTAGCACATACCTCTCTTGTGCCTCATCAACCTTTACTGCAAGCTCCTCGGGAAGACCATCACTATCTACTTGCATGGCATCCCCGCTACTAGCTACTCCTGCACCGATGGAAACCTTGGAGAGCGCATCTCTAGCCTCATCGCGCTCCTTAGTCAAACGGGTTATAACTCGAATGGCTGCGTCATTTTGATATAGGGCGGTTGCTAACTCTTGTCTGGTTTGCTGCAGTTGTTGGCGGATAGTGAATGATTCCAGAGCCAATGCATCCCATTCGTTCTGGAAGGTCTTAAGGAGTGATGGGACAGATGTGAGGGTAGGAGGACGTGGAACAACGATTCGCGAGGATTTAAGGTCGATGAGATCTGAGATCTCGAGGTCCTCTCCGTTTACAGGATCCTTGTGATTCTCAGTTATGTATGCCTCGATCAATCGCTTCTCATAGACAATGCCTAGGTTGGTTAGTCTATCCGTCTGCGAGGAGGATCTTGAGCGAATTACCTGATTTTGAGGAAGCAACGGGATGCTGTGGAGCCTCACCAGAAACTGCGACACATTAGCATGAGGGAACAGAGTATAGGTGGTTGGAGCATAGGGATGGAGGAGAATCGGAAGTGTGCATCCCAATCCACTTCCAGCGTGCATCTAGCTTTGCGCAACTTACTTGAGCACAACATTTTTCTTTTCTGTCAATTCCAGGTAGTTTAAAAAGTTGGGAAGGTATTTCGAATAGCTCTGTCGCAGCTCTAGAAGGTTGTGAGGATTTCGTGTTTTTCCTGAGAATCCAGGAACGCGCAGGCTTGGCAAAACCAATAGTCACGTGAAATACTTGTCAACATCATATCCCTACAGCTGAGGGAATTATGTATGATTTCAGAAGCCATAGAATACTGTAACAAAATGAAATTGGTGAAATCCATACGACAATGAATAAGCCTGTGAACAATATCTCTTTGAAGATGAAGTAATTACTCCTTGGAATACATTGTATTCTTTACAATTACCTGAAGATTTGAAGATGTCTATGAATAAAAGCTTTTCAGTCTAAGCAAGAGAGTCAATAAGTAGTAATATACATACATACCTTATTACTTCCTTCTATTTTGGAAAAAACCACTATTATTATAGCCTCGCCGTTGTTGACTTTACTCCCCTAACCTAATATTACAATTATCATGTTTTTACACGCCAAAGACCCTTGAGGGCCTTGTAAGCTGAAGGAGATGAAGCAAAAATCCAGAGCACAAAGGATAGTGTTTTACCACTTTAGTCTTTTATTAACAACACTTTAGATACATAAGAGCAGTTAAGCTGTGATAATTGAAGGTGCAATCACAAATGAGGCATTAAATTAGTCACGTGAATGCAACGACACTCATTTCTGTATTTCTTAAAGTTACTTTTGGCATTATATTTTTCTGTGCGTCGTAACATTGTTGGTCTCAGATCCAAATGTACTTGCATCGCGGGGCTATTTGGTAGGGCCAATAATTCGATCTTCGATAGACAGATTTTCTCGCTTGGGACTAGCTAGAATAGCGCTAGTCAAAGACCAGGCTGGAAAACCACCCGAGATAACAGGAATGAAAAGGCTATCTACAGTACGATCACCTGCATTTTAGAATCACTTCGATATGGCATCTTTCCGGCTTCCCCCAATTGCTAGTGTCCCAACTCTCTCCACCATCGAACGAGCTTCCATACTTGACTCGCTTTTTGAACCTTCCACTGCTTTGCACACACTCTCTATTGACCTGTTGCACACAAAAACCTTCGGATCGTACAACGAGCTTATCGCAACCGTTGGGGCCCAGTTGACAAATTTGTCCAAGAGTGCTTTGATCACTGATGCGGAATGGTTGGACAAGATCCTTGGAGCCCATCCAAGACTTGGAGCGAAGAAAGTTGAAAGTGCTCAATCACAAGCAGAGCAAGCTCAGTTGAATACCGGCGGCGAAGAAGAGGCTGCAAAGCTACGGGAACTTAACGAAGAATATGAGAAAACCTTCCCTGGACTGAGCTATGTGTATGGGCATTCTCCCTTCATCTAATAATGTGTTGTAAAAGGTATTATTGTTTCCGAGACTGTGGAGCATCGAGAATATGTCAACAAGCTATATTTTTGGACTGTTTAAATGGTTAGCGCTATCTTTCTCTACTGACGACCTGAAAGAGCTTTTGAACAAAAAAACTACACCCGTCCCTCACTGAACCACGAAGCAGTTACACTGAACTTGTGGTGTTAAGTAAGCAAGATAAAGTACGAAATTCGATAGAAATCGTCGAAGATTATGCCACTGGTCTCGGAGACAATGATTCTTTTCTTCCAGCTGCTCTGTTTTTGTGAGATTGACCAGCTAAAACTATCACAGCGTCTTTGTCAATGGAAGGTCACGTTCCGTGATTATGGAAAACATGAGGGAGAGGATTGCTCGAGGAGATACCAAAAAAGAAAGGGCGGAAGCTATCAAGGTGAGAATTCCCTTCCACCAAATTGAAATATGTTCATAATATTCACATAAATACAAGGCAATGTGTGATATTGCGGCAGACCGCGCACTGAAACTCCAGCCCTCATAATGCATTAACTTCTCGATCGATCAATCCCTTCATCCTTTTGATACACAATTTTGTGGACCCTAAATGCTGATACTCCATACAATTTTGTAACTCAGTCGAGTTGTCGTCTTCTAACCTCCTACATGTACAAGGAAATTTTCACTTCGTCTCTCTTTTTCTCGCAGCATTTCCACAATGCTATCTTCTAGTGGGGGCGGTGGAGGTGTAGCAGGCAAGTCATCGGCCGAAATCCCATCTAGAGCATCAAGATAGTCATAGCCATCCCCATCGGAATTTGGGTTCATGATGCTAAAATCACTATAGAACGGTGATCGACCTTCACCCCCATCATCGCTCTCTTCATCCAACATTTCGTCCTCCAAGTCCAACGCATCATAGTTGGACAGACCAAGGGGTGATGGGGGTAAAGGTATTTCATAAGTCCTTGGCATTTGTACGACAATCTCTTTCAGCGCCAGTGTCTCTCTCCTCTTCTCTTGCTCCTGGAGCATAAAAGCCTTTGCGGCATCCATCTGCAATCTAACAGCATTCATGATAGCAGCCTTTCTAAGCAAGTGCCTGCCGAGTGGCTTTTGTTTGCCCCAGATAGCTATCTTCAAGATACCCCGGTTGACGATATTTGAAGCTGGTTGAGAAAACGGACGACTGAGCCGTGAGGTGATAAGATGTAACCGTAACCGTCTCTTTTTCCTCCCTTCATTCCCATCACCGTCGACGTCTGATAATGCCCGACGGCGTTTGAAAGAGGGTTTGGCAGGAATCGATAGAGAATGCGGACGGTCGAAGCTGAATTTGAGCGGCGGCCCCGCAGAGAAAGTGAAAGAGAAAGTCTCCTTGATAGAGCTTTCGTCACAATAGATGTATACCATGCTCACGGTTGGCAAGAATGGTCGAACTTTGCCCCCGGCGACGTTGATCCCCGCTGGCCCAGACGTCGTTAGATGGGCAGCTTGAACTCCTCCACAAAGTTAAGAACTCGATCACACTCGCTCATTTGGGAAGTTGCCGTTAAGGATTTGTCGCGGTAAGGTTAATGATGAACGGATATTTGATGGAATTTGCAACGAGGTTGCCAGAGCGGAGAGGCGACGAGGTGAGGTCCAAGAGGACGAGGAGGTGAAAGGGCTTACATATAGTATGGTTGACTGGAGCCCCCCTTCGATCGAATCCCCAGAATCGGGCACAACACACGTATCCCGCACTTTCGTGTTCTCCAAGCCCTTTTTTGCGGGGAAGCAGCTTTTTGCATGGCTGCATCGTTGCATGGGCTCCATGGCTCCGCAGGCCCTTGTGATGCGCATTTTAGTCACCTTGCAACCAATTGCAAAACACATAGGTCTTGCAGCTTACCAGGTCACGAGCGACCGACCAGCATGCTGGATTGGCACCTCCTCCACCCATGGCTCCTGGCTCGTTTGGCAGTGAGCGAAGCTTTGTGAATGGCTGCACTGTACCAGCGGCGCTTCGTCCCTCCCGCTTGGGACGAGGCACCTCATTGCTTTTTCTTGAATGTACCTCGCTCAATTTTCATGAGGCTGACCGAGCCACCGAAAAAATCGAAATTACGTTACTTCTTTACTGTAGTAGACTCCCGTTCCGTGAACAAGGGGTTGAAGAGTTAATTCGCCACAGATGATGGGATACCATCGCATGAATACGTTTGGGATTTGGGCTTAAAAATCTAATTCTAGCATCTTTAACCCCTTACTGCGGCAGTTACGTCGTATACGGTAGTCGCATCGCACTTGCTGCAAATACTTATTCCTTTTGCTGCCGGGTTCAATCTGCGATTTCAGTCTCCGCGCTGTTTGGAGAGAGAATCGAACTGAGAGGGTACTGGTGCCTTCTCCGGTTATCTCATTTAGCAGCCACACCATTGATTTGTAGCTCGTTACAGTAGACTCTCTTCCCGAGAGAGCATCCAACAAGAAGCAAAACCCCTAGCTGGGCCAGATAGGTTAAAACTTCCTGATGTCACTGTGGCACGATGCACCTCTTCGTTGGCACTCGTCGAAAATTCTTTCAAATTCTCCATGAATTATTGAAGATCTTGAGGGATTTTGTTACCATTTGATCCCAAGCATGTGTGGACTGTACTGTACAATCCTATGAGGTTGCCACCTAGATACATCTAGGCTTAACGATGTCGGAAGTCACCGCGGAAAAACTTTTGTCGCCTCTCTCGTTGCGCTTCTGACTGCAACCCTATAAGAAGAAGAACTATTGGCCAATCTGGTTGATCAAAACTTCATCGCCTGGTTAGCTAGCCAGCGAATGCTGGTAGGAACTCGACTTTATTACTGGATATCTTGCTAGCGGCTATACTAAAAGTAGACAGCAAAAGAACTTCGTTTTTCATATTGACCATTTGTATTAAGCTAGGGCAAGTTTTTGTGAAGCCCATCATACGATTTGATTTATCCCACACATCGCTGAGTACAAATGATGAACGAAAACGTACATAGCATGCTTGCAAAAAGAATGAATGAACAGACAGATCGGACCTACTATTCTCGTCTGCTTTTTATTCCAAATACTTCGTTCTTTTGAAACGAAAACGACAGTCATACACCATAGCTGATACCAAGAAGTGATGTAATAAAGTGCAAATTCCGAAACTCTAGGTTAGTGCTTTTATTTATACACTAAATAGACCGTATAACCACATACTCCATCCAAACACCACCGGGTATCAAAATGCTCGCACCTCAAAACAGAACAGTGCTTTTGATCTCAACACCATCGACCTAAACACTAATTGTCTTGAAGACGTTGAACTTTCCAACCCCATCGCTACTACCGGTACTAACAATGCAGCCGGGGATCTGTGGATGCCAGTGCAGCTCTCGAACCTCGGGCATATAATGGACGAACAAAAGCTGAGGAGGAACATCGGCTACGCCACCAGTATCCTTACTTTCCTCGTCATCGAGCTCAACTGCCAAATCCCATAGTGTTAATGTATCATCAGCAGCAGCGACTGCAATTATACTGTCATCTGTAGGATGCCATTCAATACTAGTAATCTGCTGCTTGTGGTGGTTGAAACTAGCAACGGCGCTAGATCTGGAAGCAGCAACTGAAGTTGTACTCGACTTCCATTGCCTCATATCCCAGACCGCCCAAACGCCGTCCTCATCACCGGAAGCCAGAAGATGGTTAGTTTGGCGAGACCAGGACATAACGTTTACGTCCGTGTTACTGACCTGCATACTTAGCGCAGCAGTTCTGCTCTTACTTCGTACATCCCAGATCTTGATGGAACCATCACTGGAAGCGGATGCAAAGACGTTTTTCTCTGAAGGACTCCATTGCAGTTCTTCGATTGAGCCAGTGTGTCCAATTAGCGGCCTCGAATCAGTTGCCCAACCTTCGCCAGCAGTACGAGTGGTAACATATATACTACCGTTATTGTCGCCAGTAATGAGCTTTCCTGTTGAAACCAAGGGGGACCAGTCAATTCCATAGCCTTCGCTCTTGTGCATTCTTAAGGTAGATAGAGGCTTGTTTTGCTGAGGTGTTATCTGTGTTCCTGGAATATCAAAGGAGGTCAAGTGAGGAGTGACATCATGGATAAGAACTTCTCCATCTTCGTTCCATGACGCAGTCAAAGTTGTAGGAGGCCGAGAAGAATCCGAAGCTGGTGTTTGGTGTGCGCGTATCCGGTTTGTTGTGGATGTTAAGGGGATTGATTTGTACTCCAAAATTGGTTCTGCATCCTCGTCCTCATCGTCCGAATCGCTGTCCTCGGCAGGACTCTTATCTTCCCTACTGAGACCACTGAACTTATAAACCATCAATTTATTTTGCTTTGGTTGCGCAGGATCTGCTTGGGTTCCAGCAACAGCATACATAGTAGCGGGGTAGGTTTGACGGTTGTTGCCCAAACCATCTTTGATAATGTCGAAAGAGAGGCATGGCCATTCAGTCCCTAATTGATGTAGCATTTCGTATGTAGAAAGATCCGGTGACATAGTCTGCCCTTCTTCCAGTTTGTTTCTTCCAACTATAAATGTCTGCTGGTCTATATCCATGCGCTCTTGTGGAATGTCAGTAGCTGTAATGTTACACTTGATTATTGGACTAAGGTTAACGCTCACCTGCTTTCTCCTCTGCTTCTCTCTCTGCGTCTGGTCTTCCATCTACGCCTGCCTCAAGTATTTCATCGTCACTTTCGAATTCGTCCTCGAACTCATCCTCGAACTCCCCCGCCTCGTCAATCAACTCTGGCTTTTCTTGACGTTCTCCGCCTTTTAAGGGTACACCTCCATTCTCATGATCTTCCGCTGGGCGTTTAGACATTTTGGCCCGTAGTCTTACAATATTCAATGTTGTGCGTGGTACTCTGTGCTGAAGAGAAATCGGAATTCGTCAACATAAATTTTGATCCACCAAGACTTTATTTTGCGTATCGACAATCGGGCATGTATTGTGTCGGCGAATTGTTTAGCCGAATGCCGCTCTTAAATTTGTATGCTCTATCAACGTAACCATCTACAATCCAGGAACTTATATGTAGCGCCCACGATGTTGTATGAGATGATCGCAGTCGTAGGTCTCGCGGACCCTTCTCATATACCCGTCTAATAAACCTAGGTCCGGACTGCTAAAAATGGAAATCTGCACGAAGTCAAAGAGTCCGTAACACACTTTCAAAACACCAACCAGCCCGTGACTAACAACAGACAGAATTGCGCGAACAGCAGGTTCTCTCATCCTCAATTCCGGTGGTACCATTCGCGGTATCAAGAATTGGGGAGTTTTCAACCTCCCCAAGAAGACAACCAAGCATCAAATGCTCCATACCGATGGCCACTACTTCATCATGAGATACGATGCCTCGAGCAAGACACAGGATAGTGTGAGAAAGACTTTGGGATTGGATCCACGGATGATTAAATTTAGCACTGTGAAGTTGGGCAACGGGACGTTGGAAAGCATAAGCAAAATCAGTGGTTCTATGCATTGGAACACGACTGAGACCAATGGAGGGATGGACTCGTAAATATTGTATGATGGGCATTGCAAGGCGAATGGGGCACTGGTCTGGTCACTGCCAAATCAGGCATAGGAGTGTGACAATGAAGTCTTTCTGTATGATATTTGCTGGTGGGAATCTAATTAACCCAATGTTCCCCTTGGACGCCATTTGTGCAATGCTCGCTGAAGCGTTCAAAAGTAAAAGTACCCGTCATAAACCAATCGTAGGTCTAGTCTGTCTCCATGCTATCTGGTACATCTCCTCTCTTCTCCTTGACATACGCAACGAAATCATCAATAACACCTGGCCACGCGCCATCCTCGCTCCAGAATCCCAGCGTTTCATCCTCCATTGTCTTAAGGAAAAACTCGAACGTTTGGTTCCACATATCCTTGTTGACGCTCTTATTCCACTTTGCGCCCAAGAATTCAATCCACATTTCAATCCAGTTGGTAGAGCTCGTCACCCAAGGCTTCCCGGGTGATTTAAAGAGTAAGTCCCAATATACGACGGCAGTATCTTTTGGCAAAGCCTTTTGGTCCTTTTCTTTTGCGAATATGAAGGTGTGTCTATAGACACGCTTGAATAGGGTCATATCTGAACTTAGTTGCTTAATCTGGCCAGCGAGATATGCTTTCTGTTTTGTTATAGTGTCCGCACTAGGATAATCAGCATAGAGCATATTGGTAGGACATTTACTTACCCATTTACCCTCCAACCATCAATGAAACCATCCTTAGTCATCGTACCCATAGCTGGCGCCTGGATGATTTCGACCGGAACAAGAACTTCAGCAGTCTCAATATTGACACCAAGATCTCCGAAATATTGCATCATGCCATCAATGGTGACTGTGCCGTCCTCGTCCGTAGATGCTAGTGATGTTAGCAAGACAGACTAAAGAGTACAACGAGTAGTTTCATCGTGCCAACTACTCTGACACATTTTAATAAAAGCTGTCTTCGTCATACTTGATTTCTGAATAGCCAATACTTTTTGAGTTTGAGTGTCACAGCATCTGACAGATTAGAACTGCAATATATCATTCCTTACCACGATATGTCTCAAAAAGCTTCCCCAATGAGTCTCGTTCCTTGCTCTGTGCGGATGCGCCGCTACTTGATTCGTAAAAGCTGTTTTTGGTTAGCACATCTGTTATCCTGGGTCTTTGCAGCAGATTTAGTCGTGAAGGGGCCGTTAAAGTAGATCTTCAATATACTGGCGTCTACAGCCTAGATACTGTAGTGCCCTCTATCCAGTGCGATAACGTATTACTATACGCCAAAGTGCCATCATCTCTATGAAGTTCAGAACACCAGGTGGTAACAGTTGTGTATGTGTAGTTGACGCAGAGCGGACCGGCTTGGGAGGCTGTAAAACCTGCAGCATTTTCATACTCGGTAATCGAACAACTCTAGCCAACTGTCAGATTTGGTATGGAAGCTTAGAAGTTGCATTGTGTCAAACGATGTGAATCATCCAAAATGAGCTCATGAAGGATTCATATAGTTGGTCTTGATTGCCTCAAAGCGTTTAACACGATGGAAGTTGCTTAAATGGAACGTACCTTATGAGAATTTGATAATGTAACAGAGTATTTTCCTCGAAGATATTGAGGCCTCGTGTGAATTCGAAACAGCCTCGCCATTTTGAACATAACAACGAGTCTGACCTTCCTCATTCTCGATTAAAGTGTTGAGCGACAACTTGCTTGGTTCTTTGATGGCACATGGCGTAAGTGCTCCATAACTATCTGCCCTGCTGTATTCTTTCATTCTTCCCCCATTTTATCCATTCGGAGCTTGCCAACTCATTGTTCTAGGCTGGGTGGACTATCGATAATGACGCGCTCCCGATATACGAACGGCTCCAAAATTGTGTCGTTTGGGAATAAGCCCGAAAATGTAGTACATTAAAACTTGTTTCTTACCTATTCAAAGCCTGGTCTAACTTCCATCCGGTGCCTTTCACAATCTGCCCAGGGAAGGAGATATCAACGCGTTGCCCTTCCCTTTAATAAGTTAAGAGTAGGCTTACCTTGGTCGCTGTTTTTTCGGGTAGGCCAGTTATGGACATGAACTGATTCAACGTCGCCTTCTGGGCTGAGTTGATTGGTGGCATATTGAAGATGTTATTGTGCTTCAGGTTCTTTAGGCACAACGCAAATTGAGAAGGTAAGGTGAGCGTAGATGTTGGCAGATTCTATCTGGCGAAACAGTGTTGGAGGGGTCGCATTAGAGGCTGCCGATAAACACGCCAAGATAGCAAACAATCATAAGCGAGCCTTGGTGCTCAGAGAATAGGGGTGATTGCGGTGCGGGGTTCTATTTCATAGTTTTCATCCAGCACTAGCGAACAAACTATATCCACTGATACATAAGTACACAGAGCCAATACTCCTAGCGGGTGCGGCGCTATTTATCATATTTGTGCCAACTTCATAATGGTATCAACTGCAAACTAAGCTGCCTTCAGAATCTCGAAATAAACTCAATGCCTATGTACTGTACGTGTCAAACTCTTATCATATTGCACTTTGTTTGTCAACCACACTAAACATGTCATAAGAATCTACCTAAGAGTAGAACAAGGCAAAGTAGTCAGGAGAGTACACCAATTGCTATACAGGTCGCTTGAACAAAACTGTATTTTGTTAATCCCCCTGCGAAGGCTCGCACCAAGAGGATAAAGAGCGTCGTATCTGAGGGTGCCCGCACTCATACGGATAAACCCGGTATTTTGCTATTTTCTCATGGCTTTATTATCATATTTGCCTCTCTCTCCAATAATTATGCTACACTGTAACTGAAAGGCAAAAGACCACGCCACAAACTCATATGCACCGCGCAGCAAGGGGAATGTAAGTAAACAAAATCAGGTCTAGCACCAACGGAGTGCAACAATCACTCCCCAATAGGCATGCTCTCTAGTTCCTCCTGCAGTTGTTTCCAGTTATCAGCCTGCAGCTCTGAATACTTTACACGCTCTTGTGCCCAATCCTGACTCAGACGTCCAACATGGTATTGTGAGTCCTGAAAAAAGAGCAATTCGTCCCGTATGCATTCCTTGATGAATACACTACGAGCATGTTGTGCAACAATGGATTCCTTGTCCTAACAATAGTTAGCATGGTCCATTAAATACAAGCGTATAATATACCTTGATAATAGCTTCAGCAACTTTTTCAACCTCCCCAGGTTTGATGAGATCCTCTGGCTTGGCACGGATTGACACAAGCTTCGTCTCGTTGTTTTGAATCCTGCGTTCTAGGTAAGGAATATTATCTTTGTCATACCGATCGCGACGATCAAACATATCTCGGATGCTGACCAAGCAATCACGTTGCCGCTTCAAGTCTTCCAGTACCCCTTGATCCCATGCTTTTGCTTCGTCCTCGAGTAAGCTTTGGCTGTTGGACATATGTTTAGCTGTGGCATTGAGTCCCTCGTTGAGAAGTGGGACGTCATTCGTGTCAGAGGCATAAGTGTCCCGAGAAACATCCGATAGCGTTTGCAAAGAGAGAGATATGCGCAGATGGTCTGCTGCAAGTCCCTCGGTACGTTTAGAGAGACGGTCTACCAAATTACACAAATTAATATAGATGTCTGCAGATCGGCGAACACCAGCCCTAGTCGTTTCAAACAGATCCTGTAAAGTTGGTGGCAAGGAATCCTCCAGTCCGGGTGGCAGTGATTTGCCGTTAAACTCCTCCTGCACTGAAATTGTAGCCTGCTTTCGCCATACAGCCAGCTCCTGACGCTAATTAGCATAAGCTAAGCCACCTCAAATCTGGAATATGATAGCAACTTACGGTTGGGACTGTCAAAAACATGATGACTAGCTGCTCTTGACTTAGAACTGGATGTCTTACAAGGGCATTCGAGAAACGTGTGAGGCCCCGCCTACGTTTTTCGATGAAAGTACTATCTGCTGCAAGATGACTTCCATTAACTATTCTATTATTAGCAAACATATATAGTGGCGCCATGGCTATGTCCAGGGAGTAGCTAGTCATTGGGCAGGGCTTAATGGTGTATTCAAGATGCACGACATCTCCATTAATTCATAGATTTAGCTCCAAAGGAAAACAGGCAGCTACTTACCTCCAACTCGTTTTGGCGGTAAAAGCGGTAGTTGACGGAATGGAAAACGCTTTTGAAGGCAGTCAAGAAGCCATACGAAGTCGCTATACCTCCTTACGACTTTAATTCCCTTGCGTACACTTGTTACTTGGTAGTTGTGGTGTTGGAACATAAACATTCCCTCTTTTTCTGGCAAAAGTGTAACAACTACGGTCTCTCCAACCCCTCCAGATGTCACTCGTCCTCCACCAAAAGATCGACTTGGTGGATTCTGGACTGACCTTTCGCCACCTCCGCCGCCACCTCCGGAGTCACCAAATCCTCCACCTCCAACCGTCGCACCTGGTGGATTGATAAAAGAGGAGCTTGATGGTTCTTCGTAAGATCCCCAAACACCACTTGTAGGTCCAGATTGTGATTCGTCTGTTGATTGAGTAGAGGTTCCGTTAGAACCTAACGTTGACCTAGTCGTGATGTTGCTTGTAGTCCTGACTGGTTCTCGAGTTCCATTGAAATTTCTTTCTTGCGATATACCATTTGTTTTGGGAGGACTTGACGTATGGTTGTGACCCCTGTGTACCTCCGGACTTCCCCATGGATCAGCTTCCGGAAATGCCAGCGAATCTTTTTGTAACATGCGGGGTTTTTGAATTGATACAGGAACTGCCTCTGGTACTGGTGGCGGTGTTGTTGGTCTTTGTGGAGGCTTTGCAACTAGATCTGAGGTATCGTGAAATGTCGAAGTACTGAAAAAACCTACCAGTGCGGGTTGAGGGAGATCTAAGGTCGTGTTAGCAAGGTCTTGATGTCGAGGGCACTCTGCTGACCCTTGCGCCGTTCATCAACACCATCGAGAGTTATATCTTCATGTTCTTGAGCTAATCCAATCAATGCGAGCAAAACATTGAACTCATTGCGGCCGAGGTCCGCGAGTTGACCTCCCGAACTGATAATGCTCATTATACGGCTTTGATCATCGGCGCCCAGTTTTGCTGCGCTCATAGTCTTTGCAATACCTGCAGCATTTACTTTACCTCCAGCTCCGTCTCCGCCGGTAAGAACGTGGTCGAAGGTGTTAATGTAGAATTCAGGAACACCAGAAGCTGGAAGTAGGTTCTTGATCAAGTCGCCACGAGCCGCTTTCTTCGGGGTGGGCATATCCCATGGCGAGGAGCCTGGGCCATCATCGTCTGCAAATAGAGAGGATTTCGATCCAGGAGCTGAGCTTTCTTCGTCATCGAATAGGGTGTTTCGTGGCCTTGATACTGCAGCTGGAGCGGGTTCATCTGGCCCAAACAGAGACATGTTGAGCTACAGGTAGGAATCTAATGGAGAGACGGAATACACAAATATAGCATTCGAAGGATCTACCAGCTCGTTGAAGTGACAGCAGGCTTAATCTACCGAATTGTTGTTATGTCGTCGTTAGAGAAGCTGTCCAAGCTCCCAGCCACTCAGTCGTCATGACCCTGGCCTGGTAACCTCAACTTCACAACCCCTGTGATATAATCTACTGTACTTGTACAGGTACATGCCAAGCCAAGTCTTAAAGTGTCATGAGCAGTCGAGATATGGTGATTAAATTGCTGTTAGCTATAAGACTGCAAACTCCTTATTATTTCCAGGTATCCGGTGCAAGATGGAGCAGTTAACCATTTCAGCCGTATGTTCAGAGGGGCTACATGACTACAAAAAGGAAAATATCACAAAATAGCATCTTTCTACCAACCTAAATCTATACATAAAGCCTCGATTAACTGGCATATTCCTGCACTAAGTACAAAGCTTGCGTATATTGCGAATTCCCTTCCAATCCAGGAGTTAGTTATCCTGGAAATTTATCTATTCAACATAAGCCTGGCGTGATTCGGCCCCAATTATTAAGTCATGTACAAGTACATGTATCGGAAACTAACTTTGGCGAAACTCCATAGCCGTATTTTCGATGTTGTCACGGGTTTGCAAGTAGAAGCTAGAATATTTTCTTGGTTCAAGTAAAATAAATAATTTGAGGCACAAGGTTTGAAAATTGTTCGATGATTAGTTACATTGCAGCTTATAGAAGGCTTACTAGAATAAATATATATATTGCTCTTCTGTTGCTTCACGGAATATGCTGACTCTGAACAGCTACGCATCGTTTCGATAGGTAGGACAAACAACGGCCACGACTCAAATAGTTGAGCTAATATACACGATTACAAAATCCTAGCCTAATGAAATCTTTTCACGTTATGTAGGCCAAAGTCTAGCTGAATGCAAAGCTATGCTTCTGCTTTTAGCTATCTTAAAGTAACTTGAAATATAACCATACTGATATCTCGCGACAAATTCGGCATTGTAACACTTAATAAAAAGTTGGAATTTTAGTCAAGCTCTCCATATCTTCCAGGAGTATTCAGTCTCAATACGGTATTGAAAGAATTGGATGTTTTGACATATATATATATTACAGAATTTGCATTTGATTGTACATACATTAGCTTCTTCTAGGTTACCAAATTCTATTCTCACCTGCTCCATCTGCAGAAGCACCCTTCTTCTTTGTCTGCCTCCGCATACCCGTACCTGGCGTCTTAAAGAATAAAGATGGACCATGTCCCTCCTCTACCATATGGCTCAAGTATCCCCTATGGGCTTCATCTCGGTAGTATTCGATGTCTTTTCTGCTCGTAGGATCCGGCAGACGGTATGAAAATGGCTTGGAGGACGGCGCAGACATGAAAGTCGAGTACCCATCGACAACAGGCGTTATAGCAAGTGGAGTAAAGCTCGACTCAGATTCCCCTTTCACAAGTCTCCTTATCGATTGTTTAGTATAATATCGAGTGGTGACCTTCCCGCCGGCCGCCTCGACAGCATTTATGGCTTCCTCTGACGCTCGCGATACCAAAATGTTGATTGGTGATTTTAACATGTCCTTTCCTCTGGCTAGTAGTTTCACGCCATCCTTCACACCATGCAGACATCGACTATCGGCCAATTCTTTGACAGTTATGGGTTTCGTAGGATCCAGCCGCCCTTGATCGATCCATGACTGTATTCGGTCGAGATTTATTGGAGACATATCAACAGAGAACCTAACAATTCAGGTTAGTACCATCAAACATGATAGAGGTCCATTGAGGTGGAAGACCAACATATTTACAAATCCTCGAACTCCATGGACAACAGAATCTGCCGTCTGACCACCCTGGAATTTCGCTGGTACCTTTCCATGCTGCTTCTGACCTTTATGACCACGACCTGAGGTTTTTCCTTTTCCAGAGGAAGGACCTCTTCCACGCCTTATCCGTTTGTTGTAGGCCCCTGGGGTATCTGACAAATTGGATAGAATTGAAGCACTCCTGATCTGAAATATAGGAAGAAGGAGGGACGTGAAGGGAATTGAAAGGACAGGTGCCGCTCGGGCGTATGCTGCGAGTGATGGTAATCTTGGAGGCATGGTGATGTTGATCGAGAGCTTCTTCTCTTCCACAGACACAGCTGTCTTGTGGTGTTGTTCTTCAACTTCGTCCTCTTTCATAATGCGCTAAACCGGGCTAGTGCCGGACCCTTGGTCGCATGCACATGCGACTCTCAATTTGAGAATATTCATTACCTAAGCAGTCTCCTATTTCCTCCAACACCGTGTTTAGTCTGCGCCGCTGGGTGACTTTCCTTCATTATTTGGTGCTCGATCTTTTGGTCTAGATGATGCTTCTAGGCAGCCCATACTTGAGCTCCATACATAAAGTGCGACCTGTGGTATAAACAAACCCTCAGCAAAATGGTTGGCTTCGATCGTGGGAAACGGCGCATTTTTATGCTACTTACAGTCGTTGGTCTATTTGTTCTATTCACTAATCTCTCTATGCTCTCTGGAACAGACGTCAGATCAAAAATAAAAGACTTTCCGCTTGGAGGAAATCAGAAGCCCTCAAAGTTTGACACCCCCCCAGATCCAAACGTAAGTTTCCCTGTCGCCACGTCCCATCAGAAGATATTAAATTATATGACAGCTTCCTAAAAGCACAGCATGGAACCAGGACAACCCAAATTCAGAGGCTCTCGCAGATATTTTGGACCAGCACCCGATTGCTACCCTTATGAGAACGGCAGATAAAGCATGGACAGAATACGAGGAGAGCCGATCAGTCACTTTCAAGGAAACGGTTGCCAAGTACAGAAGGAGATACGGAAGGAACCCACCGCCAGGATTCAGAGACTGGTACAGATATGCACGGGATAATGGCGTACACAATGTGGATGATTTTGAGCAAATCATGGATGATCTACGCCCATTCTGGGGCGTAGAGCCAAAAGTTATAAGGTCTTTGGCTGCGCATATGAGCGTTAACAAGGAAGATGGGCTTTCTGGAATTCATATAAGAAATCAGAAAATCTGGAAGGTCTCACACGAAGACTGGCGCGCGGAAACATTCGTTAAGATGTTGAAGAAATTTGTTAAATTTCTCCCTGATATGGATATTGCCATGAATAGATTGGATCAGCCTCGAGTGGCGGTGCCATGGGATGATATGCAGAAGCTTCTTGCAAAAGAATTAGCGAGCAGGCGGATTATTCCTGACGCTACTGCTGAGTGGTCAAATAATATGACTGGGTTTTTACAAGACAATGAGAAGGATCCACTGATTACAGATCCTAAGTGGTTTAATGCACCAGGAGCGCAGTATATGGTCATAGCAAAAGAAGCTTGTCCTCCAGACTCTCACGCCAGGAGTACTAATTCCTCAATGAACTCAGCTGAGGCATTGTATAAAGAGCCCCAGGGCGGGTTCATTAATAACTTCAATCGATCATCTGATTTATGCACAGTTGGCCCCGAGATACAGGAAAAGCATGGTTTCCTCTATGCCTCAAGCACAGTAGTGGCCAGCAAGAGTCTTCTTCCTGTTTTCGGGGAATGCAAAGTCAATGTTAATAATGACATTCTGTTCCCGGCCAATATGTATTACAAAGGCGACTCTCGTTACGACTATGATCCAAAGTATGATTATAAATGGGAAGATAAAGCAGAGAGTATGATCTGGAGAGGAGTGACCTCGGGTGGAACCAATACACCCGAAAACTGGAAAGAAATGCATCGTCAGCGCCTAGTGTTACTATCTAATTCAACAGTAATAGCCGATAAAGAGGTCCGTATTATGAGTCAGGACGCGGCAAAACTCGGCTCATACAATAATTTCTTGCATTTCAAGCCTTCCGCGTTTGCAGCCGCTCATACAGATGTTGGCTTTACGGAAGGTGCCTCTTGTATACCAGCAAATTGCCCCTTCTACGCAGATGTGTGGACATATAAGCACGGAATCAGTCTGAGCGAACAATTCAAGAACAAATTCGTAGTAGATGTGGATGGGCATTCCTTCTCGGGCAGATGGCATGCATTCTTGCGAAGTAGAAGTCTGGGGATTAAGAGCACGATTTTCAGGGAATGGCACGACTCGAGGCTCTTTGCATGGAGACACTTCGTGCCGATGGATAATCGGTATGACGACTTATACAGCATCTTGACATATTTCATTGGTCTCGGTAGTCCTCAAAACGCAGGCAAGAATGAAGAACCTTATGTCCAAAGGCACGATTTCGAGGGTAGGAAACTAGCACAGCAGGGAAGAGAATGGGCTTCCAAAGTTCTTCGGAAGGAAGATCTCGAGGTAAGAAAGAGTTTCCATATTATACCAAAATCGCTTGTCACTAACCCATACCATAGATATACACGTACCGTCTCTTGATAGAATATGCCCGAATCATTGACGATAATCGAGATAGAATCGGTTATTCAGGCGACGGCAGCGAGCTCGATAAATACGATAGCAACCACCCCATCAGTAAATCCCATGCAAAATAGTCATATATGTACCATTGTCAATTCTCATTTCACTTAGCGCAAACGGCATGGAAACGGAGTTAAGGTGTAGATTATATAATCGGTTGAACAATTGAAATATTGGATGGGCGTTACTTATCGGCGACGAATTGGACGATTTGAAGTTTACCGCTGTACCATAAATTTCTGAAATAGAACTCTGCCTTACTGATTCTGTATTGAAGTGTGTTATATTCTAAGATTTTACAAAACGTACGCTAGTCATTACTCTATTTATGGGATCATTTTCTATAATTGATTATTTGTAGATGCTACAATTTGATTGAAACTAGTAGTTATGCAGAGATTGATGAATTCTAGATTTCGCACTAATTTGCCACGTTACTGACTGTTCAGAAAGTGGATTGAGTATTGACAATCGATTCTTCATTTGTCTTCTTAGGTCTGGTTGGTTATAAGCCAAACGGCTTTAGTCAGCTATAGACACTGTAATCCTCCGTGTCATTTCCCCCCTTTACACACCATCCCTTTTCATCCCAAAAGTAAATGCTCAACACCATTTCCCTATCATTTTCGCTCTTCATCCATCATCACCACGGTCATGCCTTTTGAGTTTTCAGGTTCACGCCATACTATGCCGCAAACAAGCCAGCTGACCGGCCCCAAAAAGACATAACACGGACTTCCTCATATCCAGTAAAGTAATTACAAAGAGTCTGAAGTCGAAAACATTCCAGCGAGAAATCAAAATAAAGGCGCCACCCATTAGCATAGAAGATCCGTCCGTGATGTAGAAGAAAGAATGCGTGTCCGAATCAATCGTGGGTCGTGGAATGAAAGTGGTATCATCGGATCGTGCAAAGACATAACGTAGCGTAAATCAGAAAGATTAAGACCACCCACGAGAAATCTGAGATTCAAAGTGGTTCGAAGGCGCCATCGCCAACAAATTTTGAAAAGAGAAAAAGCCGTCCCATATATACGCGTAAAACTGAATTCAAAGGTCTGAATGCCGTACTTTTTACAGAAGACGAAATGACATTGGCGCCGATAAAAACTTGCGGTATGTTTTGGTTCCAATACTCAATATTCATCAAAATTGAAGGTAATTTTAGGTCAATTACAAGGGAATAACCTATCACTCTCGCTGAGCAACAGATTCTTCTGCCCGTGCTCTCATATGATTGGCCTGTGTCTCGAGGCTGCGAGCCATAAGATGCGTGACTAAATTAAAGGTTAGCCCATGGCTTGCAAGCCTTGGATGATGAGTGTTTACCTGGCCATACTGCGGCTTTGTCTAGCATGTAAGCCGTGACCTTTAGAATCTTCGCACTATAGCCAAAATTCTCCGCAGGAACTCTTTGTGTAGCAGAAGTTCCCATACCCGCAAGCTCATAGTTCATCTTGATCTCAGCACTGTTAAGCACCTCTTGTATTTTCGTAAGAAGCTTGCAATCTTCTTCTTCCAGGAGCATAATCCCCGGTACCTGACTGAGATCAATTTCATCTTTGCCTAATATTCCAAGATAACGTCCCACTCGTTCTTGAACCGTAGCAATCCACTCAGCAAGCACTTGTGCACAATCGAAAGCACACATAGCGGATTGAAGTGGAAGCTCCCTTGAAGTGAAGTCTGCAAATGTGACGCCAAGCTTATCTGACATCGATAATGAATCGGCTGCGTAGAATGCAGCTTTTCGGAGATGGCGCTCACGCTTAGCTGGGCCTGAGAGATGATGTCCGTTGATCTGAGCTGATCGTCCACCGTGAACCTCTGGGGATGAAGACGAAGTAGGCGGAGAATCGACAAAAACGGAACTGGTTGCAGAGTTCTCAGATGGATCAGTTGAGTCAGAGGTAGAATCAGGAGGCGAATGTTCTGCGTGCTGAATTATTTCGCTCCCTCGAGACAACTCCTCTGCCATTCCATCAAAATCCCGTTGCCAGAACTTCTCTTTAGAGCGAGCAAGATTCACAAACAACCGAACGTATGCCAAATCTAAAAGGGGAATGGAATCAGCAGATAGCGGCCCATGCCCGAATGGATTTGGCCTTTCTAGGCTATGGTGGGGGTTAGATGCCCAGGCAGCTTGCCACGCTTTCAAAGCCGGTTCGATATGGCGATGCATTTTTTCTGTTTCCTCGTTCGTCCAAATCTTGTTGTGGTGTCTTTGTCTAGTTTCCCAAATATAGTTATGTAATGCATTGATCAAAACCAAGCATCCGAACGTGCTAGGTCGGAGATCACTAGCTGGTAGCTCGTGTGGCGCGAATATTTGACCATTCGCAATTTGTTGCTGTTGCTTCTCGCTAGTACGAAGGAGCTCGCCTAGTGCATCGTGGAAGGTGGTTTGGTTGTGATCAGCCATTCTTACACCACCTTTGGAGTAGAAATTGCTTGCAGTTTCCGCAGCCCAAAACTCTTCGTCACATGGCAGGTCAAGTAGTATTTCCGAGTTGGTCAAAGCTGGAGTATGGTTGTATGCGGAAACAAGCAAGCTTGACAAAATGAACACTGCGTAAAGTGTCCGTTTTCGTTCTTCCATAGTTTTCCAGTTGTACCACTCTTGGTGATCATCTGGGATCTCGTTTTTGTAGCCACCGCCGCCGTTACTCCAAGAATCCGATAATAGGTCATCATCAATCATCTGAATGTCTTGCTGGTATGGAGCGTTCAGATGTGAATGAGGCTTGAGTAACTCTGCTGCGCGAGCCAAACTGACAAGTGCCGCACAATGAGTACTGGCAATATCTCCTGCAGTTTTGTCACCGCAGTTATGACCATAGACAACATTGAGTAGCATGGCTTGGACAAGCCACACAGGTGTATGAACTGAATTTTCTGGAATCCGAGAACCATGGTCAACTCCTGCTTTCCGGTGATCTGCTTTGCGGACATCTGCCTTTCGTCGCTCTTCCAGATATAGTTGAATCATCTTCTTAGCCGAATCAAATAATTCCTTTGACTGGACTTGTTCCACTTCGTAAAGTGCACCAATAGCTGCCATCGACAGAATTAAACAGCTTCGACCGCCTACCAAGCCAGCTGACCGAGATTCACTGTTGTATGCAGGAACATCAAAAGAAAGCGTAGGTATATGAAGAAAGGGCATGTGCGGGTGGAAGTAACGAATATAAGCTGCAACATAACGTTGAAGGTCATGTGTACTAGGAAGACTTCTGGATGGTTCATTGATGCTATTTGATCGACCAGAGAAGTGTGGGGATAATGGTGAACTGGTTGCTGGGAAAGAATACTTACGACCCCCAAATGGAGTACACTGAGCAAGAGCTGCCACAAGAGACTGACGCGTACTTTCTGTTATGGTAGACAAAGGAAGGGTAGCCTGTAAATTCCCATTTAGGGAGATAGGGGTCTCGGGGCCAGCATTCAATGGGGGGTGATATCCTTGGGTATTAAGTCCCGGTAACAAGGAGGTTGGGCTAAGAGAGCTCATTGATGGCGGAGGAGTGGAAAAGTAGGGATCATTCGCATTCTTGTGAGAAAAGCTATGTGGGGACATGGGCCCTCCATTCATCAAATCTTGGAATCCATGTTGCTGGGTAAGATCCATGTGGAACGGGTTCGGAGTCATTAGAGGAGGTGCCATCATAGACTGCTGCCACATGGATGCTGAGGAAACAGCAGGGTTATTTGACCCGTCCAACATCACTTCACTGATCCCGCTCTGGCTAGCTGTGCTAATTGCCGAAGGTGAAGATCCATCTATGGCATTTTCATTACCGTCCTGGAACGACATCTGATGCTCAAACCCGTTCATCCAGTCAAAGTTCTCTTCCAAGGTTTGGCTGGCAGACAGCTCTGGAAACCCGTGATGGTAAGGAGAAGCAGAGTCAATCGCCATAGATTGTGGAGAATCACTGTAGTGCAAGGCGTTTGGGTTGATTGTTGTAGATCCTGGACCAAATAGGAGCCCTTCAAAATCAAAATCACTGTTGAAACCACCCACAACAGGCGCGGTTCTCATCCCGCCACCAAAATCTACGTTATTGAAAGTATGGGTTTCTAGTTTGGGTAGACCGAGATTGGCACCGCGCTGGCCCATAGCGGTAGACATGCCGCCAAAATGATAATCATTCTGCATCGGTAAACCTGCGAGGCTGGGATGACGACTGTGGCCCGAAATTAAGACATTTCGAGCAGCATTCGCATTCGCAGCAGCCATTAACTGCATATGAGCTCCATCAACATGGCTGATGGTGTTGGCTCTTGGTCTCATTGTACTAGCTGCATGGCCACCAGTTGCTATTGACCCCTTTCTTACACGACCTGTCGTGGCAGCAGTACTACTGGCAGCGCTTTCACGACGGTTTCGCGGCCTTGACGACGGCGTAGTCGTCATATGTAGCTTCTGCTGGTGCCGCAGTAACAGATCACGGCGGGCAAAACATCTCGCGCATTCTGGACATTCAAAGGGCTTTTCTTTTGTATGTGACCGCTCATGACGCTTTAGATGCTCCAAACGTGCAAACGAACGTTGACAAGTCCCGCATACGTGCGGTCTCGGTTTGTCGGTTTTTGGTGGGGGGAAGTTGTTCGCAGCTTTCGGATTGCCATTGGCAGTAGCGACTAGCAGAACATGAGTTAGTATTGTAAAACAGAGCAAGTAGAGGCAATGCTATTTTAGATATATATCTGAGAATATATCTTGCTTAACATTGTGAAATCTCGACATTATCCTTACCATTCTCTGCATTGTTCATCCCACCGTTGGGTCCAGGGCCGTTTGATGACGCTGCGGCTGGCATTTCAGTTACTGATCAATGTCGGAACTATGTAGGCTCCGAGCATCGATGGGAGAGAAGAAAGGGCTTTAGGGACTTGCGCAGGTATATTTAGTTGAGAGGCGGCTTGGGCATGCTATAGAGATTTCAGTCTTCGATTCGCTGCCGACTGACGTTGGGAAGGATTGAGCTCGTGGCAATTGAAGAAGGAATAGGTAGAGGTTCACTCACGGCTGCTTTCCAATGGCTGATGACCTAGAGCAAGCGGGAGTGTATGTACTGTACTGGGAGAGCAGGGTGCAGATGCAGCAGCAACCCACTTTGACTGACTCTGAGATTGAATCCACTGGCGACTTTCGCTTTTCCCTGCCTCGCCTGCCAGACTATCACTGCGGTGGATGTGCTGTGCTGCAACCACAAAGGCGCCCGTTTGCAATGTGCTTTAGCCGACCGATCCTAACCCCGTCGATTTCAAACAATGTGTATGGCCGAAGAGGATTATGCCCCCGGAAGCTGCTGTTTGGGTTAATCTGCAGCAGGATTTCCTGATGCGAGACGAGTTCAGTGTGTCCGAGTTGGGGAATGTAAACGTTTCTTGCAGTTGGATCCGGACCTCGGAATCAGGTTGAGAGGTTGAGGTGAGGTAAGGTGAGGTAAGGTGAGGTAAGGTGCGGTAGAGATTGGGTTTTAGTTTTAGGCAAACGTACTTCGTGCTGTGCTATGGATGGATGCGCAGCACACGTTTGTCGTCGTTGTCACTGGTGTTATGTCCTCTTTTTTCCCATAAGTAACCCGCCGTGCAAGAAACGAAGGAATAGGAAGACGTACAAGAGGGATTTGTTCCACACATACATACAGTTCTGGTGAGGTACATCTGGAAGGTATGCAACAGCGCCTGGGGAGGCAACGAGAATGTCAGCGAGCCCACCAGACTGGGGCTGGATGACCTGAATGACCAAACTCGAGCCTTTTCCAACCATGCAGTCCCGGCCACGCAAGGGCCGTCATTGGCACGATTGCCTCTCCACTGTGATGCGACGCAAGACCGGGGATAAGAGAAGGAGAAGGGGAGTTTGAAGAGCAGGCTTGCGCTAAAGTGGTATTAGCAGCCACGACAGCAGCGGCGGATCGATCTCTCCCAGAAGCCCGAGCCAGGAGTGCTGGCTGGAGTTCCATTAATAATAAGTTCACGGTTCGGAACACTAACAAAAACATGCTATCCTAGGGATACGGAAGCGCTGGACCTGGATCTGGACATGGGCCAGTCTTCAGTCCAATGCAATATAGTAATGGACAAGACGCGATGGTGTGAGTGCGTGCTGCGTGACTCTCCTCGACGTTTCTACTGGGCCATGCTAATTCTTATCATATACCAGCAACCTACCTCCGTACATACACATATACATACATAGCCTAGCAGTGGAATCCATCCTAGGCACGACGGCCGATACTTGAGGCAATTCAGGAGAACGGAACTCTCTTCTTATTAATATAAGAGGGTCGTGGTGATGGCCAAGTGTGCAACGGAAACCTCGGGGTATGGAAGGAAGCGGATGCCGCGCTGATTAACTTGATATTAATCAAGGACCATGCTAGCACAGCTCGTACACTTCTGTACTAAAAGTATACTGTACCGTATAGTGCCTCCTTGCCGATCCTGGAGAGAAACAGGGGCAGCAAAGCACTGTGTGACGGTCATTCTCTGGATGGTACTCTCCTCTGGAAGAAGCTTCTTTGGATCCTTCATATATTTTATATTGCGCATATTCCTCTGAATATAATACCGGTATTGTCTCCTTCAACTTAGTGCATTTCTTGGACCAGCCCGCCCAGCCCGTACGAGCACGAAAGCACTCGTATACATATAAATTCTCCGCGGATCGGATCATGTCAACCTCCTGATACGTACTATATGCACCAAACAAAATAAGAGTGGTGCTGTACACCTGCGCCGCCATATGAATGGATATTTATGAGTCTTTTCTTGGGTTGGTTGTTCTGGCTACGCATCAACGGAACAGCCGCATGGAAAGTGGAAGGCGATGCGTTTCGTTTGTGCGGTATCCACCTCTCTGCATCCCAGTAGGGTGGGATGTTTCTGAACCCAGTGTTTTGCCTGCTGTGCTTTGTAAAGTCCGAGATGAATAGAAGCTATAATAAAGTGCTGAATTGGCAGTGCTTCAAGATGAAGATCAGATTCGTCTCCCAACGCCTCCTGTTTCCTTTACCCTTTGGGTGTTAGATATCAACACATATGCTCCACTATTCCGAGCTACCCCGAGATTCAAATAAGATTGCTCCCCAGACTACTCGGAACACGGCGTGAACCAAGCGTCGCCATAGCGTTTGCCTATCTTATCGCAAAAATGCGGAGGGATCAAAGGAGCAGAATGCTGGAGAGAAACGACACGAAATATCAAAGACGAGGTACCAGAAGCCTCTCCAAACCTCATCAATCTTCTCGCACATCGCAGTACCTGACATTATGACGACGACGATGTTCGAGAAGGGCACAACGTGGTGTGGTGCGAGTATCACTCATTCGCTGAGTGGAAGAACAGTCTTGGGACCAAGGTGGATGGCAGTAGTAGGGTGGGCTCACAGTCAGTGGAGGACTGACCTGTGGAGTCCTGGCACAGCTAAGTATTGCAGAGGACACTATAGGAAACGCTAGAAGAGTTGCAGCCTCATGTGATGTCAAAAGGGCAAGGATAATCGCCGTCTATTATGTCTCGAGTTTCTAAGACTCTCTGCTACTGGTTACATACTTAGACTTGCATCAAGCCATGTCGTCGCTTGGTTTCGATGGCTTGAAGGCATGGAACAGGAAAAACGTTCTCTTCCTCTCGGGCCAATCAGACATCCTTTATCCTCTGCCGTGTCCCGTCAGCTCAGGGCATCTGGCTGCAAAACCATACAGAAGTCGTTAGATTAACGCCACTATATGTAGACCAGCATTTTCGCCCTGCGGTCCCACCACTTCAAATAGATGACTCCACGAGTAAGACGGCTGGCTCACATTCATGAGCGACATTGTCCTATCAACCCCTGGTCTGCTTCCCCAGGTTTTGACGAGCCGGGCTGCAACTGTCATCCGGCGAGAGCTATCATCCGACGCGCATTCTCTTCTGGAGCCCGTGGATGGGCATGGTTCATATTTACAAATTGAAGTATATACATACACATAGGATTCTTCCCTTTAGGACCTTTGGGTTCTTCCCTCTGCGTGGAGTACCAAATCAAGAACCATTAACCGGCATAAACTGCGATAGAGGGTAGAGAGTATATGCTATGATGCGATGATGCGATGATGCACCAGGCAGGTGGCAACGCTATAATTAAAGTATGGTGAACTTCCTGATAGCTGGCTGATATCAAAAGGAGATACCGACGACACCTGGAACGTATTTGATTATCCCTTGGTAAGGGAAGGGACGGTCTCCAAAGTCCAAAGTCCAACGCCTCCAGAATCATGACTTTACAAATTGCAAGGACGATAGTCGGAAACGTGATATGAAAGGAGCTAAAAGTGAGATGTTTCACACTTTTCATAATCCAAATTTGGAGCTCTAATCTCCGGGTTTTAACTTCACTTGCGAAGCGATCGTCAATCTCTAGGTAAAAGTATAATGGTGAGAACGGGTACCTTCAATAGCAAGGAAGCGAAGGCATCCAAAAAGGTTAAGCGAAAAGGGGGTTATCGAGGAATATTCCCCCCAGCTATATTGATTAGAAAAGTGGCCCAGGTTGGGCAGCCCCTTCCCATGGCTCCCAACTTTATTATGTTAGAATAAATTCAACTCAACTTTAATGGCGTTCTGCCTTTGAAATGCAAATTCCGCGTCCTAAGAATTACAGCTTTACCGTCTCCCCTGGTGGTGGTGGTAGTGGTAGTGGTAGTGGTAGAAAGTATACCGATATGAGTGCTCATCATCCTGTGTAATTGACAGTGTCCTGCCGTACCAAACAAAAATGTCATTTTTCCGATCCGTCAGGGGTAGGGCCTAATGCCCCCGGACTTTTTAACACAAAAGTTACAGTAAGTGAACTTTCACCCGCCGATCTGGTGACCCGCGGGCGTTGGCGCAAATCTTCTGGAAGAAAAGCCGTGGAGACTATGCCCCAAAGATGACCAAACAGATGGCAAAGCCTATTTATTACTCCAGTATTGGAATCAAGCGTAATAATAGCCTGACTGGGAAATCGGTAGAGCCAGAGACGGCCGTGGCAGGCGAGACTCCATATCCAGAGCTTCCCGAGTTGGTGTTTGAATCCAGCCGGCCTTCCAGCAAAACTGGAGGGAGGCTCTCTTGTATGAAAACTCAGTGACATGGCGAGTAAGGCTGAGGTTCAATCTCTGGTAAGTGTGCTCAGAAGAATATATATGAAAGGCAAATGCTATCCCTCAAGACTAACCTAGGTTACCCGGCGACCACAAGAATCTACTACTACTGTACCTACAGTAGATATCTGATCTGATCTGATCTGATCGTCCTGGTTCCTGCAAGTGACTACGTGCAGTACTGTATATGTATGTATGTTTTTGTTTCCACCTACTTCCTTACATTCCCAACAGTAAGTAAGTACTGTATAGCACAACAATCCAGATAATCGTCACACATTCCAGTTTTGAGCCTAGAAGCCTAGACAAATTCTAAACCAAGTCCCGAAACTCTAACCTTATTGATCATTAGTTGGTTCTATTTAAAATTCGCCATCCATTTCGTAATACGAGCATAAAACAATTTGCCTCCAGACTGACGCTTACTCACGGCATCTGCTACTGTATAAAGTCAAAGGCCGTTTTTATGGGTGGGATCAGCGTAAGATAGCTGCAGTGTCACGTCAAAAACAAATATACTCGTGGCTTTCCAGAGACTTCTACACATTGTCGATCCCTAGCCTTCCCGTCGTTCAAGATGCGGGTTGTATCATCACTTGAATTAATTTCTGTGGGGATTATGGTGAGTTGCGTTATTGATTGGGGCAAGGCAATTATTTGAACCATCAACATGTCGAGCCTGGGATGACCAGCAGATAGCACAGTACACGTAATACTACACTTTTATATAGAAACATGCTTCGTGTAGTTTTACTCTGAGATGATATGATGACTTCAAACCCCTATTAAGAAATCCACGGAGTAGTACGCCATGCAAGACTTACATACAACACGGTCTCCTTTTATAAAGGTCAAGCTTTTTCGATCTTTTAAGCTGTCTCTTTTCTTATCCCCTTGTGTTGTCTGCTATCTATTCTTTTTTGAGTCGTACCAGTATTCATCCATTTCACTCACCTAAAAAGTCTCCGGCCATCAAGGTGGTATTTCAAGCCTTATAGTCTTACGGGTGTTCAATCTCAGAGCTGCCAAACAAATCATTGGCTACTGCCCTCGAGCCACTCTTGTTTTGTCTCCGAGCGTATTCCAAAAGTCTGCGAGATATATAATTCAAAACGCGCCTATGCTACACTTCTCATTCTTTCTTCCTGAGTTAACTTGCTCAACATCAAAATGTCTCCGAGACACCCTGTCGCTCTCTTCCCCTCAAAGAGGTATATAAGAGCAACAAGATCATTCTCAATGGCTCCAATCTTATACATATGTTACGAATATTCGCTCCTATTCTCAAAATCTTTACTCGAGTATCAAATTCAAAGGCAAAATATAATTTCCTCAATATGAAAATGTCATCCCATAACTTCCATGACAGCCATCCCAATACCTACGACCGAATGGCAAGTGGTGCCACGCTTAATGTCGCTCGTGTCTTCCTCCCAGAACTCACTAAAAGATTTCCCATTACTAAAAGCTCTTATATCCTTGATAATGCGTGTGGGACTGGCATCGTAAGTTTGATATTCTCAAGAGGAATCGTCCCGGGCGAGGATGTCTTAGAAGTTGTTGCTCCTTAAGAAAAAAAGCCTTTGTAACGGAATCAAGGCATGATTTTGAGTACATAACTTCTGGCAACTTGTTTCAACGCCCCGATTTTACTTTTCTCAGTGATCTAATTTCATGATTGTCTTTAATAGGTAACCTCGCTCATTAAATCTCAAGCTCCGTTTGCCAAAATCAAAGCCACAGATCTCGCTCCTGGTGTGCTGGAGGTCTTGAAAACCAAGATTTCAGAGAACGGTTGGCAAGATGTGGAGATTGGGGTACAGGACGTGAAATCGCTGACCAATTTGGCCGACAATACTTTCACTCATGTCATCACCAACTTCTGTATTCCTATTCCCTCTCCGGAGGATCCTAAGGCTGCAGAGAAAGCTACGAAGGAGATGTGGAGAGTTGTGAAGCCTGGTGGAGTTGTGGTCGCTACCACTTGGAAAGGTACATGCTTTGCTCCAAGCTTACAGAGAATTAATTGACAAAATATTATAGAACGCAACTTCACGGCCGCCTTTGATAAAGCCGCTAGACGTGTCCGTCCAGATGAAGAACCCTTCTCCTGGTCACCAGGGCCTTGGGATGAAAGTGAGTGGCTGCTTGAACTTCTGCAAAAGGCTGGCTTCGGGGATAATGTTGAGGTCAAGCTTGTGAATGGGAAAGTAGAGGCTAGCAGCTTAGAAGAGCTAGTGTCCAACATGATGCTTTTCAAAGACATGTTCCTCAAGGGATATACCGATGAGGAAATTGCAAGTATGCCGGCAATTCTGGGAGAAGAAATAAGGAGCTTGGAATCATATGAAGAGGCCGTGGGGCATGTGCAGATTAAGATGAAGGCATGGGTTGGTACAGCATGGAAGTAGATCATTTGTGTCTTAGTGGACTAACTATGTATCAAATTTTCGACCATGGTTATCTTTGTATCTCTAGTCCTATGTATCCAATTGGCAACTTCAGTATGATAGCTCACCCAAGAGCTAAAGGTGAGCTCAGTCTATAAGTTATCATCACACAGTACTTCGTGAACACATACAAAGCACTGAGCTAAAGCTCCCTGACAATTCTAAAAGAACATCTGTACACATTTGTGTTTATTGATTCCTCTGGTATCATACTGTTAATTCAACACTGAATCAACTCATTTGCATTTGATAAAGTGTATTAGGCCATATGAGCTCACTCTTAGCAAGCTAACAACAAGTAGCTAGAGCTGATGCCTTCGAATTTCTAAAGTCATAGTACTCAAAGCTCCAATCGGAAAGTCAGCTTATAGTCGAAACCCAGAGATAGGTATACAGAATGTTGAGACAATATTATATATGAGCCTTTCTCTTTCTTCTTCTTTTCTCTCTTTTCTACGCACAGCTTATGGAGATTTGAACGAGCAAAATGAACTTTTGTACTACTTGCATTTGTACTTCATGAAGTTCTTCACAGGTCTACACGAGTTTGACCTTGACCTGCCTTATTAATAGAGATCTACACTTGAGCAAATACCTATAATAATACAATCACCATTGAGAGACCGTGTTCAATTTGGTACCTGCAGTTTGGGATTTCTTGTAGAGACTGTCTGGACTCCGCGGCACATGTCGTCCCAACTATATTCAGTATCTCCTCCTAGGCACGGCAATTTTCCTGAACTACATGCTCTTGACATAATCAGAACTATAAGTATCAGGTATTTCAGTATTGGCAATAGGGAAAGCCGCATGGGAGATATGTTCCCCTTCCCCTAAAAAGGTTTAAGCAATGGAGCTAATTTAGTAGCTATAATAAAGATTATAGCTTTTCGCCCTTATGCTATAAAGCAAGCCCACCAACCCAGCCATTCTTGAGAACTTAGAACATTTTTAGCTGCTAAAAGCCTATTCCAAAGTAAGAAATTATTTTGCATATATCACCCTCATATGGACGATAAGAAAGCTTGAGTCAGGAAAGCGCAAATAAAATCTTATCTTTTGGTTATAATCACTGGGAATGATACAACACATGATTCTTGAGCAGTATAAAATATCTCTGAATCTTTCAACTCTGAGGGCTAGGTCAGATATACAAAATCAGAAGTCAATTACCACGGAATTAACAAGCTAACTGGTAAAGAAGCATACCAAGATTGGAAACTTCTGAGAGGTGCAGAAGAGAGAGGATATTCACTGCTCTGTAAAGGCACAAATCAACATTTTTCAGTAAGATTTTGATAAGTTTATATCACCAAGTAGCTTCTCGGGCTTGAAAAAACCTTTGGGCATTTGTATATGGTCTACTTATTGGCTCAGACGTCATGATATATACCGATTGCCAAAACAGTAGCCACCTGACTTTTGATGCATCAGTCAAGATCGGGCAGTTGAAATTGTCCTCAAATTTTAGCAACCACCATTGAGTAGCTCTTAGCAAAAGATATCAAAATCTTGAATCTCGTGCTTTTTCGGGGTTGGGATGTGTGACGCATTTAGCAATCAAACTCTGGCGATCTTTTAATATTGATTGTTTCCTACTCTGTCGGTACGAGAATGTCATACCCTTGAATATATAATATCTGTAATATATCATTGTGTTGAAGCTCCTTGGTACTGTACACATGAATGCACGTTTTAGTCCTGGAAAATAACTGTAGTTGGAGGAAAGTCTTTCAGAGAATTTGACACAACGAGCGGAGGCATGTTATATCTAGACTCCACGGTGGATAACTTCTATTTTCTATATTGTGCATGCACATTTTTATGACCATTCTTTGTAACTCTTCTGCTTCTGTCTAGTATTCCAACCCAACTTCCCACTAATGCTATTAATCCAATCCTCGCTTCGTCTACCTTGAGGCATGACATTGGCAAATGGGTATCTGCTTGCACTAATGGTAACATAGTCCCCAGGCCGTAACTCGACTCTCTCTCGCCCGTCAAAGCTAGCCCAGCTACTGGTTCGCGCGTTGTAAGGTACACCTAATCTTAGAACTATAGTATCGGGAAGTATGATAGGCCGAAATGAAAGGGTATGCGCGCAAATTGCTGTAACCAATATGACAGGGTTCTCTGGGTGGCAGAGAGAACCACCTGCTGCTAGGTTATATGCTGTCGATCCTGTAGGAGTGGCTACGCAGACACCATCCGCTTGCACTGATGTGAAGTGTTCATCGTCACCGAATATTTCAACGGAAGACATTGCTAGCGGCATGTAAGTAGTTGTTCAAAGCTCTCGTGGTCAGACTTACTTGGGTTTGGTCCTCGATCCACTACGATGTCATTCAGGATTTCATACGTCCCGTCTGGCCGGTGAGTTCTTTCATCATCTTTTTCCTCCCCAATCAGCTCTTCCACGAGATCTCTGCTACGATTGCGATCTTCCTCATCAACATCCTCCTCCCCAGCGCCTTGTGTAATTGTGATTTTCTTCTTTTGGCTTCTCATCACCGTTCCTTCGAAGCGGAGCCTCAAACTTATGGTAACGCCATCCCTGAACGCCTTCGTTAATGTGTCAGGAAACTCCTCATAGTCAAATTTGGTCAGAAACCCTAGACTGCCTAAAGCAAAACTAAGCACCGGTGGTACGATTCTCTGGAAAAGCCAGCTGGCATACAACACAGTTCCATCTCCTCCTAAGCTCACCACGAAATCAAAGGTATGTGGCCTTGCTCGGCACATTTCGTTGGTCCAGTATTTCAGTCTCCGATCTTGCTTCTTCGGATCGACATTTGGCTCCGAATTTTGAGAATACAGGTTCTCCAGCTCATTAAGTATGCCTTTGGAATCAAACTTCTTATTGTCTTTCAGTTTATCCTCCACGTAAACTATGTATTTCACTTCCCGTTCAGGGCTCAACAACCATCTGACAACTTCTCTTGTGTTGCCAATTAGCGTCTCATCGTGAGCTTTTGTAAGAAGAAATACAGTTTTGACCTTGAGTTTCATCTTCAGGCTTCCCAGCCGCTTACTCAACTCACGAACTCCCCATGCCATATCTGAGAGCTGTTTCTTTGTGAGCAAGCGACTGTGTACGGCATTTTGATCTTCATCCTCAGTACTGAAACTCTGCAAATCATCTATGGATTCACCCGAGGCTAGGTTCTTTGCAGAAAGACTATCCTGCCATGATTGCTCATCCAGCTGGCCTTCAGACCCTTTTCTTGCTCCATGATGCTTGGGTTCTGCCGTCCTGTCTACTCCATTCGTAGCACTTTCGGAAGTGGGACTTGAAATTGCTTCCGAGATTCCATCAAGACTGACACCTGTACCTGCTGCTCTCCGCTGCTTCTCTAGCAAAGCGTGTACATAACATTCGGTATTCTTGGTCCTTGTATTGTATTGCGATGGCTTTTCTGCGGTAACAAGGGAAGATTTTCGTCTGTGATTGTTTTGGACATCAAAAACTACCTACGTCAAAATCAGATCTCCTATTTGTATGCAGTATTGCTGATGGAGAGGGAGAAGCCTTACTTCGAGTGCATGCTGATATTCAGAGTCGCTGGCACTGGAGTGACCCTACTCAATTGGTTACTATGCAGGGTGAGAGGTCTAGTTCGATAAGAATGCATACGTCTTGAGAGCCGAGATGATCATCTCCGTCATGGCTTTGCCGCCTAGGCAGACCGACCTTAGTTGGTAAAGCAGATTGGAGCATTTTGATCAAATATTAGAGACTCTGGGCTTGCAATTGTTGTTCATGTTCAAGGTGGGCAGGTCTGCTACTATTCACACATATGACGTCGATCTCCATGAAATTTATCCTTAGTCACCTTACCTTGGTCATGAAGATTCTCAGGTATGCACTCTGCTTACTATTTGCACTTTGTGGCATTCTGCTAACTAAGACTGGCCCGGAGACGTGTAACAGCGACCCTGACATTATCAAATAACATTAGCTACCTAAACTTTTAGATACATTTTATCACCCGATGCTCAAAGGGCCATCGGTGATCAAAGTATTAAGAATTTGAGAGTACCCACTACAATATTGCACTAGTGTGGCCAATAAGTTTACCGACCCAAGCGATACTGCGGTACTGTACTGATATCGATACCGATATCGATAAGGATAAGGTCTGGCTCGGTCTCGCTTCGGACATCAAACAGGGCAGGGCTATCCTCCAAGGGCTTTGAGGTTTCTTACTCTACTCTACTCCGTACTCCTCTTCTACAGTACGTACCGTAAGAGGCGTGCCGCTGCAGTCATCGAGTTTGGGTGATTTCATGGTTTATTAATAGGCAAAGCTGCTACACAACTCGCATCACCAGCCAGTACTGTATGGAAGTGATCATGGCAGCTTGCGGAAGAACTCTCCCCTCCTGGGCTACACGCTGTCCAACTTCATCCATATTAACGCTTCACACACACACAACACGCTCGCAGCCTTAGCCCTACTCAACATGCACTCCCCAGCACGTTGGACACCTACCCCTTCTAAGTCCTGACACCGAACCTCCGAGCCGCCATGGGAAACACAAGCAAAAGCAATCCATGCAGGCGCCTAGAAAGTCGCACTCGCTGATGGCGACTGAAAAGGAAGGGTGAACGATGCAGCTACTGGCCAGCCTGCCAGCTGCCACCATTTTACCCCCCTTCCTCCAACAGGTCTCCTCCTTCACACGACTCAACTGAACGGAGCGCTGCAGCGGATGACACTGCAGCGTGTTATATTATTACCAGCAGGCTCTGTCATTTTCCCGTGCTGCCCTGCTCGCCTGCTCCCAACATTGGAGCAGCCATGATCATCCACCAAAACACCATGGATCTGGCCAAGTTAAACGCCAGAATTAGCTGCTGGATGGGGCTTGCAGACGTCCTGGGATCAAGTAAGTAGTCAGAGCTGTATGGATGGATTCTGGTCAGCCTGCACGTATCAAGGTAAGTATGAAAGACGGTCAGTAATTTTTGTTTAGCAAGCTGCATTTCGATGGAGCACCAACGCCTCCTATCTGCCGACTCAAGTCTCGGTCTCAGACTCTCTCTCAGGACTGTACGAAAGGCAGAAACAAGTGACCTCAAGAGGCGTGTGCATTTATGTGGCTGAGTCGACGAATGCGTAACCAGTGCCATGCCGAAGTATTGACCGCCAGGAATGTGAAGACTGGATATCCACTTATTTCTGATGCAACTAACTTACCGGATTCGTTCGTTCATCAATCTGTCATATATTATTCCTAGGCTCACAAGTTGACCAGGTAAAGGTTGCCACACTGTCTGTCGTAACTCTTGCTATTTTCCCGCTGGTGTTTGGCTTGGTCGCAAGCTTGTACGGAGGAGTACTACCAGTTCTTGTCTTTACAAACCAGCGCATATCATATGCTACATGTGTCCCCATATGTTTGTTGGCCAGGGAGCCCAAGGCTCTACTAAGGCTCTACTTCGGCATCGTGAACACGAATGTCTCGTAAGTAGTATGAGCAGATCAAAACTCGATTCAAGCCGGCCTATTACTACGGTAGCACTTTTAATCAGAGCTTCCTAGTTTTTGGTGCTTATGCAATAATGCATGTCTACGTGCTTTTTGTCCATCCCATCTTATCCCGCCTCTGTCAGATCAGCCCCTGGATCAAAATGCAAATTCCGGCACTGCATGGACAATTATTAGGCACATGAAGTAAGAAATCACCTACCATCAAATGCAAAGTAATTGTACAGAGTCACCTGGGAGTTTACATTATTTGAAATTATCGACGCCTTGTGCTTGTGATAAGCTTGGAGCTGCAATTTACCGCAATGTTCAGAGTTCCATAGAGTGAAACAAAGAGGACCTCCTTACTAGGAATATTGCTACAGAATTGAGTTAAGCAAGGAACAATGTTCAGCAGCTCTTATACCAAGGTAATCGCGGAATTGACTGACAGCTCTAATGAATTTCAGTGGTACTACCAATTTCCACTCTAGTCCTCCGCAACTTAACGTCGGTTGATTCCGACTGCCCCTGCTGGTTACTTATTTGATATGCGATCACAAAGACTGGGGAAGATAGTGGGACTAGTAACTATGAGTTGTCAATTTTCGTAGGTTCTCGAGACCTGTACCCGAAGGCTTATTGTGTAATAAAACTATGGGTAACACTTCTGAACTGACTAGGATCTCGGGCCTCCATCAACCAGTTATTAACAAGCGTTCCCTAGTCGGAGTGAAATCTTTGGTAGATGAGTGCGAGGTCAAACGAGCTTATGAGGTCGCAGGTCGAACATGCAATATGTATGGCCAGGACTCAGAAGACAGGCCTGTAAAGGCATTTGCTGGAAGTAAACCTCTTGGTGAGCGTGTGTGACGAGTAAGGAGGCTCGGGATGTTATTGAAAGTTTCAAATCTGGGAACTGTACGATTCTCTTTTATTTTAAAACTGGCATGAAGAGGCCCTTGCGGAGCAAGGGGGGTGGTCGCGCCGTTGATGCGTATCAACTCGGATCCAATCAGTAGAATATGTATTACTTATACAGTAGCACCTACCATCTACTTATTGACCGCCGAGTGTATATGGTGGTAATAACATCATGCTTGGGAAAGGTGATAAGCGTATCAAGTGTCTGGAATAGCCACTTGCACTATTTATGAACCACCATCTCTACGGTAAATGATGTGGATTATCAATTTAGCCTGAAGCTGAAAATTGATGGTTTCTCCAAACGAAACATGGTTTGAGCTTATCTGTAAAGTGGTTTGTGCCGTCACAGTAGGCTCGAAAAGTATATATTTGGTGCTTTTAGCGCCCCATCGATCCATTTCGCCAACTCCGTATGGTAGAAGTACATGGGAAAAAGAGACTTCAGCCACGAGCAATCCAAAATTCTTTGCTTTGTCGGGTGGATGTGCCAAGCATACGATGGAGTTGCTGTCTTCGGCTAGGTGTCGATCTGATCAATGAAAAACTTCCTTGCGCCCCATATGTACGAACCCAGAAGCTCGGCCGGCGCTGGATATGCCTTGCACAGTTCTCGTCCGCTTACCAGATTTCAACGCTTGCAGATATATTTATTGATCGATACACTTGGTTCACCTGCCGTTACGCGGTGGCTCAAAGAAAGAATCAGGTTTATTTAGGAGGAAAGGATAAGGACAGCTAGCTTTGGTACAGTACAGGAATGGAAAGGCAAAGGACAAGCACGCAGAGCCACAAACAGAAACAGAAACACTCAGCATCCAGCCGCCACTTCCTCCATACACGAATCTGACCACATCCGGTGTGTTTTCAGGATTCAGATCGACATTCGAATTTGATACCCACGATGACAGGGCCTCGACGCAAGGATGCTAGGCGGACCCGTGGGGCGCGCTGGGTGGCATCGCATGGCAGTAAAACAAAACCGAACTTTTCCTACTTACCTGTAAGTAAATAAGCCGAAGATGTGCGCTTGACTTAAAAGGGATATATAAACAATGCGGAAAGCGGTACCAGTGTCCTTGGAACCAATAGTGTCCCTGCTATGATTCTTCGTCATGAACTAGCTAATTTAAACAGCTCCGACTACGACTGCGCCGGAGACTGACTAGCGGTCCAGCCCCCCCGTCACTTACTGTTCCAACAGGCTGGAGTACAACGTATGCTGCATGTGTATACAGGGATTGTTGTGGGGTGGAAGTCGAAGAATAGACGTTCTGCCGCTCTAGAAAATGCCGTTACGTCCAAGACCTAGACGAAGGAAGAGGCGGGTACACTTCATCTCCAGTTGTTGGTAGTGGTCGTACGGAATGTTGGTACTGTCAGACATGTGCAATATGGGATATGTACAGTGCCATCGATCCCTCGAGGCAAAAATAGCTCGTTGCCGTTGCTACCGTCTCACATGTTAACAAGAATCCACAAAGGACATACGAGTAGCCGCTCAGTGTCTCTGGACGGTTCTTCACACCTATCCTCGCCATCCCAATAATCCATACCCGTGCTGTGTACGTACCGCACCCAACAACAGTACTAGTGGAAGGGAAGTATCCTGTAACTTAAAGGCTTCAACGTAATCCACATTCTGATCTTGACCCCTGTGTGACCGACGTCGTGCGTGTTGGCAGGGATATAAAGGATCCATGCCATCACCCTCCCGCGCCTCCTTGCTCTTAGTCGATGGAACTACTGTAGTGAGGACCGGAATCACGAATACTCGTGGAGAGGAGACTTCGTAAGCCCATGTCCAAGACTCAACTTTACGGAGTACTTGGAAGAACTGGGGTAAGAACGTTTGTATCTGGAACCGCCAGTGCTCCATAGAGTAAAGAGTATCATATATACTAATATGATATCTTGTTTAACCAGGCCATGCATCACCACAAGAGGGGCTCGGCCATGCGCTCTAAGAAAGCAACAGACTTTTGTAGATGCTGGCGAGCTTGTCGGGAAAACTCCTGAAGTCAAAAGTCGTAGCGGTGCCGCCAACTGAGCATACTTTGTATGATCGTGAAGGTTTCCAGGCCAGCCAAACACCATAGCATTTGTGCTAGCCAGGGTTGAAAATCCTGGAAAGCCTACCGGTCAGCAAAGGCTACCTGCCTAGACAGTTCAAGAGCAGTTCTTTGAAGAACGAAGTGCGTTTTCTGCGTTGCGAGCGAGTGGCACGCACCAGCTACACTTTGTATGCGCCCCACGATGAAGGAAGAAGGAGAGTAGCTCGGTAACCCGGGAAAGTACCTTGAGCTTGTCTGATGATCGCACTACTACTGTACTTTCCCAGCTGTGGTGTTGCGTCGAACAGTTTGACCAGTGATCAGACAGCACCGTACCCATCAAGACGGGGGAATATTAGGCTCTTAGGATTGCCCTGTTGTGTGCTTTTTGGTCCGGCTCGGAGATCGTTTCGGTGTCCAAACGACCAAAGCACCCTTTTTTGGTGTGTGCACTGCACCACCATCCCGCATATTATTTCCCACAGTTATTATAGCTCCTCCTACATGCTAATGTGTATGTAGGTAGGGTAGGTAGTCCAGCAACAAAGCCCTTTGATCCGCTGGCGTGGGGCTCCAGTCATACCTCCGTAGGGTGGGGATGGTTACTTCGTTCGTGGATTCGGATACTCACAGTAGAATACTTGCTCTTGGTGAACCTTCGCGATCCTGGAACGAACTACTGTATAGTATACCGTAGTACAGTACAGTGAGGTATCTCCAGTGCGGGCTGTCCTTGCGTACTGGTGATGAATGTTCGTACTGGTGGGTGTTCTGGTGAACTGGTGAACTGTAATATGGGATGGTCTGGTATGGGATAGTATACTCCGTACTATAATACTCCGTCCCATACATACTATTAGATATACTCCCGTACTATCAGAACTACACTACTCCCAGTACGAAGCGCTACTGTGCGGTGCTATCCACACACCTCACACACCTCACCCACCTCACCCAACTACCGCCAGCTCTCGCTAACCAGCCACCCTTGCCTTAGCTCATACCGACCGCATTTATCCAATCTCACACCCAGTTTATCAACCCAGCATTTCCCAACGATGTCCGGGCTTGGATCGTCTCACACCACCACCCATCTCGGAGAGACGCCTCCTTGTGCCTCCTTCTCCCCTTCCTTCCCTCGCTCCTCGCTCCCCTTCTCCACCCTTGGGGTACTGTACGTATCCAGCCGCTATGCCATGCCATGCCATGCTCACACCCACGCCCATGAATACGCCGCCCCTAGAACCGCTGAGTCTGCAAGTTGCAAGATGCAAGTTGCAGGTCAGGGGGCTTGGGCCACCATTTCTGGCTGCTTTTTGACCGCCCCGAAAGAACGCAGGGCCGAAACCCTAGTTTGGTTCGTTGGATACCAGCGGATGACACAGACGACATGGTCCCGTAACTCTAAAAGTCACTTGCATGGTACAGTAGCCTCCATATTTATGATTATTGCCGTTGTTTAGTCTTTCTACCAGAAGGGTCTGCTCTAGCAATAGGAAAGGGAAGTGTCATCTCCTCAGTCACCCATCTACTTCCCTTTCCCCGAAGTTCTTCAAGCGTTGACAAGTTCTCTCTCAATCTCTACCTACACTTCCTTCTTCCTACACACTTCTCCTCTACCTTGTCAATGATGACGACTTCCGGATTTGCAGCAACAGGCTGGGAAGGAAACGCCATGGGATACTGCACAGTGGAAAGCCTACTGGATGAGGCTGCTTTCAATCTCAGACGGTACTCGAGAGGCTCTGGTGGACAACGAACAGAAAGAACAGGAGGTTCAATGAGAATAGTGAAACCAAATAGCACAAGCAATAGCCCCCGAGAATCAATGGCTTTGGGAAGGAGGAGGACAGTCATGTCCGACAGGAGGAGAATGGTTGCCGACAACACTTCTGGCAGTTGTGTTTCAAATGAGCAGCTTCAACATCCAGCCAAATCAGATCGACCAGTCTCCTGGCATCCGTCTTCTCGTTCGCAACCGCAAAATATGAACCAGTACGCAGACTCAGCTACAACCCTTAATAGAAGAAACGACTTTCAATACTTCGACCTTCCACCAACTCCAACGGTTTACTCTGGGTATGGCTCACCATCCTCGAATTTCTCCCCAGTTTCCGTTCCATTCACTGGATATGCACAACCACAATATCAGTATCCAGAAGCTTCCACATACACTTCGGCTTGTGGCTATGCAGTCTACCAACAGCCAGCAAGCACACAGCAAGCTCCGTTGTACTTAGCTACTCCTCCTGAAATCACAGACTCGCATATGTACAACCAGTCGGACTGGCACAACTTCACTGCGAATGGGTTTGACAGGTCAACTGGACCTCCCACACCAGAGAACTTCCTTCCCATACAGCACCCTTCGCCATCCTTTCCAGAGGAAGACTCAATCCCGTATCATCCACTTTCAGAAGCTTCCGAGGAGGAGGAAGGCGAGATACTTTGTGGCTTGGGCTTATACGATACTCCTGATGTATTGAAATCTGTTCCGTCGGACCCACAACTAGATAACTACCGCTCATCAGTCATGTCACAACTATTAGGATCTGTATATGGAAAGGAACCCGTTGGAAAAGGACTCAAGTTAGAAGAGACTTGGAATCCACCGACAACTGATGACGAAGATGACGAAGATGACGAAAATGAGGAAGCTGATGGAGAAGGCGACCTCGATGAAGATGCTACATTTGAAGAGGCACGAAGGGCAGAAGGAGCTGCACTCAGTGTGGCTCAGAACATGGAAGGTGTTCAGAATTATCCCCAGAGAACTCAGAGTTTTGAGAACCTGACCTGGTTGTAAGGAAATAGGAATTTGGTTGGAGTTTGGCTGCATTTATAGGCTTAGCATGGTATTTGGTACAGGTCAGGTAAACGCTGGGCTCAGCGAGTGGGATTGCTCCGAGTCGGCGAACTCGTGGGAGCGTATACTATGTAGAAGTATAGTACAGTACATATCATGGCCTTAGCCTCGAAAATCACAATCAGAAAGAAAGATATCTAAAATGAACACCATCAGACTAGTACAGCTTCAAAGTAAATACCGTGGCCTCTCCGCTCTCCATATTATCTTGACTCCGACTTGTATGTAGAGCTACAACATGTCTTTCCCGTTCGTCTTGTAAGAAATTCGAATTAAGCTTTGACCCCAAGGTAAACGAAGATGCACAGACCATTCCCGCCGAGCCTCAATCTAAATTTTAACCGAGAAACCCCTAAAATAAAATTTAACGCCTGTGATGCATATGTCCAAAACAAACGTGACATTGAAAAAAACCATCAACATAATTTAACATATTTTTTCTATAATCCCAACAAAAACAACGCTCCAAGACCATTATCAACCATGGTGCAATACATCATAACCCCTTGGCGCTCCCAAGGCGAGCTCCTGGAAGTGCGCCAACACTTCTACCCGCCGCAGGGGAAAGCCGACGAGAAAGCTCAGAAGAGGGCCGTGGAGAAGGTTTCGGTGTGGATGCAAAGAGGGAACTGTCCACATAGCGTGGAGAGCACGGCGATTCTTACGAGTGCTCAGCTGAATGATGTGTCTGCAAACTCAAACTACTGTGTCCGGGCTGCGTATTCCGCGGCTTTCTCTCGGTGAGTCCGGAGCCCCCGTGTGAGGTATTGGATGAGATAATATCGGAATACATGAGGGTTATGTTGTTGAAGTCTCAAACAATCTCTGGCTGATACCAGAGAGCTGGGTATTAATAATTGTTATTGTTGTTATTATTATTATTCTTATTATTATTCTTATTATTATCGAGCTCAAGCGAAATTTAGAGTATAGATTTGTAGTTTCTCGATCACCACCTAATAATCACCATCCAGATTTGTAACCGGTCTCCTCGACTCCCACCAAACTCGCAAAACCAAGCAATCTATGTATTCCCTGGCTAAAACCCTCACACCACCCTTGCCCGCAACCTTCGTTGAGCTGCGTCACCAAGCGACCCATGAAGAGCTTCCTTCACTCCCCAAGCTGCGTTCCGCAACCAGAAAAGCCTTGGAGTGGATTTGGGGATACTACTGGGCTGGACTCACTAGCTCGCGTGAGTATGAAGAGAGGAGGGAGGAAAGCTGCCTGGAGTTCTTGAGAAGGGTGTTGGGCGGGGAAGACGCGGAGGAGCTTGACGAAAAGTTAGACCGCTGGAGTGAGAGGGAGATTATGGATGCGTTGTTGGAGATTGATGCGTCTACAGAGGACCCGGAGGTGTTGCTTGCATCGACCAAGTTGAAAAAGAAGATTCTAGGCGGTGATACGAGGTCGGAACCGAGTACGAAGGGAGACGGGAGTGCCAAGAGCGTTGAGGAGATGATGAAGGAGCTGGCGCAGATGCAGGAGAATTTGAGTGATGGCGGGAGCGAAGAAAGTGAAAGCGAAAGTGAAGGTGATGGCGAGAGTGTAGAATTAGGAGAAGATCTTATGGATATAGAAAATATGAAAATGAAAGGTGGTTTAGGAGGGAAAGGATGGCAGCGCTGGGAGGGGCCATGGACACCCAAGCCCATTGGGACGATATGTTGATATCAAATAGTATAAATTGCTGCTCAATAAACAGACACTCACACTATCATGAATCCCCCCCCCCCTTTTTTTTTTTCAAAAAGGGCTCGCGGTGTCCAGTGCTAATGATTGACAAATTCCATTCCGACAGTCTGGAATGCTCACCCTGTCTCAGCGATATTTCAGAGCCCTGGGTCTGCAAGTCTGGACAAAGAGACATTGTATTAGCTCACCCATTATCTCAGCCAGTGCGGTCTTGCGAACCAAAGTGGATCAATGGACTAGAAGTAATTTAAGTTGAAGTGATTCAGTACAGCTTTCTACAGAGCCCTAATCCATCCAAGACCAATGTCAAAGCCCAAAACCTAGAGGTTAGTTGTTTTGTCTCAAAATAAATCCGTCATAGCGCCATGACTAGCGTCCCCAACCAATCTAGCATACTTCGCCAACACACCTCTGTTCACGGCGCTTTTCGGAGCCTTCCAGCTCTTCAGTCGATTTGCAATCTCCTCATCACTAACATCCATGCTTAATGTATTGGTCTCTGCTGAGATCGTAACCTCGTCTCCATCGCGCACTATGGCAATTGGCCCTCCAACTGCGGCTTCAGGAACAACATGGCCAACGATAAAGCCATGTGAGGCACCAGAATATCGCCCGTCTGTCACCAGAGCGACGTTTTTGAGGCCGGCTCCCATGATAGCAGCACTTGACTTTAACTGCTCGGGCATTCCTGGGCCACCTTTAGGACCCTCATAACGAACAATCAAGACCAAATTTTCGCCATGTGGGATATCCCCTTTGCCTAATGCGTCATTGAGTTGATATTCCTTATCAAATACCCTAGCTTTGCCTGTGAATACAAGCCCTTCCTTCCCTGTGATCTTGGCCACAGAACCACCTGGAGAGAGATTCCCTCGTAGGATCTGCAAATGACCCGTCGCCTTGATGGGGTTGTTCAGAGGACGTATTATGACCTGATCCTGAGGCAGGGACGGATATGACTCGATGTTCTCTGCGAGTGTTTTCCCGGTCACAGTGGGAATGTTGCCGTTCATCAGAC